>Ga0123354_10011083_pt1 | contig 13913 bp, 8 predicted proteins | sample TergutLab28metaG_2_FD_97872 | JGI IMG/M metagenome (GOLD analysis project Ga0123354, IMG submission 97872) | Labiotermes labralis P4 segment gut microbial communities from Petit-Saut dam, French Guiana - Lab288 P4 | ecosystem: Host-associated > Arthropoda: Insects > Digestive system > Gut ... | reverse complement strand
CATCAGCTACATGCAGGATGTTTGGATCTCAAGTTACAAGCAGACAGACCGCTCTTGAACCTTATTTTAGAACGATAAGCCTGCAAAATGTTATGGGAATGAACATTAAAAGCGTTTAAAACGCCCAGTCACCAGGGGGTATTTAATTAAAAGACCAGCCCGACTGCAATGTGTTAATGATGTTTCAGATCAGTGTGCTGCTGCCACCTTTCAGTGTCTAGCAGACCAAGCGAAGTGATTGGTCTGGTCGGCCGATTCCTAAAGATGGTCACAGCCTGCTGCTTTGAAATATCTGTTCACTGATTATCTGTTGACACTATGTAGCATCCTAGAGGACTTCAGTTTTTGAGTCCTGAGATGCATATTGGTAACAATCATAATAAGCCTGTGGCTCAAAAGACCCATGTTAAAAACGCAATATTAGTTGATGTCACAGTTATTAAACTGTGCCTTTTGTGTATTGCTCTTTTCTGTCATTTTAGCACTTGAAAACAGTTTCTTTTAAAACTGATCTTCACATGTTGCACCAGATCCCTCGTCTTAATACGTCATTCATTGTTATGTTGGAGATCTTTTTAAACCCAAAATAAAGTGTAAAATTCATGCTGATCATTCAGTAAAGCAAAAGGGGAAGCTCATCCTGTGCACAAGTATGGCAGATAGTCTTCTTTGTGTAACAAGCTCTTCTTGCTCATTTAACAACACTAGTCCTAATTTAGTGCATATTATGATCTCACATTGTCCCTTCAATATCAGATACTGAATCTTCTTTGTATGTCTTTTTACTTTGTAATTGTTCTGAATGTAATATGCAAACATCAATAAACCTGTGCCTAGCTCTGCCTTTTACCAGTGTTTTCCTGACACTCCTCATCACTGTTTCAGCTCCATGAATATTCACATCAGAAACAGTTCCTCGTCCTTTAAGTGAGAAATGACTAATTCCACACTACAAACATTTCTCAGGAAACTTGATCTGTTGTTACAGTTTCCAAGTCAGCTGAGTCCCCGTGCTTATCACAATACTGGAGTATTATAATGGAGAATTTTTCATGAATTCTTTGTTTCCACATTTGTTCTACACGTCAGCTTGACCTGAATGAAATCACTTAAATATGATAGTAGTGTATACAGTGAGCACTCCTCATGCTACATTGTCCATTGTTAATTCTGCCGACTCAGTAATTTTCTTTCTAATCCATATTTTTTTTAGACCAAGCCATTCACAAGTTTGTCACAAAGGGTAACATCAAGCCAAGTGCTTGAGAAGCTGATAGTGGCTCATTTAAGAACTTCTCTTCCGTCTCTGATGGTTTAAGGTCATGATCACATGTGATTTAATGTTCTGTGTTATGTAATGCTGTGTAGCCTCACGTCTGAAGAGGCAACAGTCTTCATTGATTGCCATGTTCACAAAATGGTACCATTACACATCTTGAGCCAGCTGAATCCGGTCAATTTTGTCACACACAAAGTTCCATGTTAAAGTCAAGAAGGATATTACATTTAATATTGTACATTTTCTGTGCATTTGTTATAAATATTGTGTAGGTATATTACATGTTCATAGACTTATTTTCATGTAAGAAGGTTACCATAGTTTTTACATTGAAAACCAATAACCCTACTGTTCTTACATGAGAATGAAGACAGGGCAAGTTCTAATACCTGACGTCAAGTTGAATGCCAATCCATGCTTTTTGTTTGTGTACATATTATTGTTGCTGTCCATGTAAGCAAAGACATGTAAGATTCTAATAAATGTATCAGGTTCTTGTCATGTTAACTGATAAGTACTTGCAGTTTTGAATTCTGTAACATGTTTAATCACCGAATTTGGGAAAATGTTTACAAGTTTAATTAGGTTACACTTCATTTCCTTTCTGTCTTGTAATGGGGGGCCGTATTGATCTCACATTATGGTTCAGTTGGTTAACAGCCTTTGATTCTGATTTAATACACATTGTTTGCTCCTAATCCTGCTTTATTCTGCATGGATGGTGTCTGCCTTATTTCATTCTGTTGTTTGGTTATTGCAAGATGTTTTACTGGTTTAGACTTCAATTTCTCTAATTTTTTTTTGTTATCGCAAGATGTTTTACTGGTTTAGACTTCAATTTCTCTGATTATCCGAAAATTCTGTCAGACATAAAATATGTTTCATTCTTCATTCAACTTTTGTTCCAAAGAAGTTTCACTTTTTAATATTTCACACAGAATAATGTGCAGTTCTTCACTTGAAATGCCCAGTACTGTCATATTATTTCCCTGTGTGGGCTGTACATATTATTTTATATAAAATATCATCTCTATGATGAAACATTTGTGAAAATATAAAAAAAACTTGTGTCTTTTAAAGAAGGGCAAAATTTAAAACCATGACAAAAGTTAATTACATAAAGTGCATGAAGGAGATGCCACCTGTCATTGAGTATACAGGTTGGTACTCTAATGCTTTAATTATGCTATTAGCGAGAGATATACAAACAGATACAACTAACCGTGACGTTGGGAGTGTTCTGGCCAATGCATGCTTGAGGTAACAACTGTAGTGTTGCCGGTCCACTCCCATCCATGACTCTTCATATAGCATTAAAAGATTTTAAGTGGTGATGAGTCTAATCTGCTTCTACTGACGGATTCAAGCAATAGTCCGTGGCGCCACTGTTTGTGCCATCGTGAAGCAGGTTGTAAATGTAAGATAATTCCCGATCGCGGCTCCGACGCCTCTTACCACAAACCTGCGACACAAAAAGTGGTGTCTGCATTACCAGAGTGCTGTCATTAAGACGAGTCATTTTGAATGGTCAGCTATCATCTGCTGGTAACAAAGTTTGGCTATATGAAAAGGAATGTGTATGGAATCGATTAATACAGCAGATTTCATTTCTGGCATTGAAATCCAGCTGACCCTACAGAAAAAAATTCTGCTGTCGCACACTATAGTAGGAAGACGTGTAAACGAAATGTCTGGGAAGAAGTAGCTCTAAATTTCATCTGCTTTCCAAAAAGAATACGTCAGGAAAATAAAAAAAATTATATTTGCAAGTCAGTTTCAGTGGCGAATTCTCATCATGAGGCCAGGTCTAACAAGAATACGCAATGCGGCATTGTACCGATCCGCTAGACCTGACCTCCGAATCACGATTCGCCAATGTTACGGTAATAACGGGTGAATCGAGTATTTGCTTGCAAGTCGTCCTTTTATTACCCTTTTGCAATTTCACTCTACGATCTATGCCGGCACACAGCGGCGCTACGTAGTGGTCCGTGATCGACGAATCAAAGGAGACCAAACCTGGGAACCTGTATTCCCGGCTACGAGTATATGACTTGCACGGTTGGATCTGTGCCTGTAGGTGTGTGGTCGTGTTTGTCATCCGTGAGTTTCAACTTGCGACAGGAATGACCCAACTAGATGACCAGTAGTAATCATGGCGTCATGTGAAAGTGTAGGAAGGTTGTTAGTAATGCCAATTCATTGATTCCATAATATTTTTGTACCAAATTTGTAGTAGTTGTATAAATCTCGGAAGAAACCCGTAGTACCAGTTGGGTTGTAGTAACATGTCTAATGTGGAAGTGAAGGAACTTTTCGACGAAAACAGGTAATGTAGTATATTTTTTGGTATCGATGTCGATGCGAAATAGCAGTAGCATTAAATGTAAAAAATTAGAAGAAGTTCCTGCCCACGCCATGAAGGCATATACGGGGATTAGAGGTATTGCTCCACTTATACTTAATATCCGCAGTAAATTTAATGCTTAAGTGCATTTGTTGGATGTGGATTTTGTGAGACAAGGGCATTATTGAAAGTAGTATGCAGAGATCACAGTGCCTGTGATACAAAGCCATAGTAAAAGTGCGTGCAATTCTTTTGCGGGATAAGTAAAAAGAACCTCGCGTTACTAGGATATCTTTGGAATATTTGGAGGATCATGACTGGCAAAATGCAATCGCACTCTCTGTGCTCTGTAGTTAAAGTCTGTATATTTATTAGTGAGGCCAGGAACTTAACGGTTCTATCCAGTATGCCTAGTGGTATTTTTGCCTTAGGCAGACACAGGATTATGTATTTACTCAGATGCCAACAGTACATGTGAAATGGTGTCCCAAACACTTGAATTTGTAGGATAAGTTGTGCATTTGCAGTTTCAGTACTTTCATTGTTTTCATAATTTGTGGTAAGACACATAGATTCAGATGGAACTGATTGTTAAATGAAAGTGAAAAAGATCAGGTGTATAGGCTTTTAAGGGCAATGTGATCTATGATATGTGACTGCATATGTAGAATATAGAGCACTAACATAGAACTGGAGCTATGTTTACTGCCAGTGCAGTTCATTATTCACAGTATCCTTAGGAAGAACAAAACTTGCTTATGTAATCAAAATGTATACTTCTTTTGTGCATTCAGTTCTTTTCAAGGATCATAAGTTTCCTGCCATATTGGGTCAGGGTTGCTACCACGTGGCCTTAGGAAGTCATAGATGCCAATGTAAAAACCCACAAAGTGAAATCCACCAAAATGAAGTTTTGAGGTAGCATATCAGTGACATGAATTAAATGTGATACTTGCCAAACACAAATTACTACTGAAAATCTGAGTTGACTTTGGCATGCTGTCTTCAGGATAGTTTCCAGCACATCACTGGTGAAAAGATACCAGGTACAAAATGAAGTACATACTTTGATTATTATAGTACAGCCTTCATTCAGAAGTTTTGCTTCTCTTGCGAACAGTTTAGTATTACAAGGTTTGTAACTGCATCCCCTATTTTGTGGTAGTTCCTAATATATCTACACTTTGACTGAATTTTTACCCACCTTAAATTACTTTGTTTTGAACTGCCAAGTTGTGATGAATAATCATGGAAGTTACGTGTGTATGATACAGGTATCCTTCCGGATGGAAAGCACTAGCTTTGGTGTTATACTCTCCAATTGGGCTTGTACTTGCTGGTATTAGGTTGCTGATTGCTCTCCAGGCTCTGCTTGTGGCTGCCTTGCTCCCACACCTCCCAGCTGTGAAAAGGTAATTAGGCACCTCTTCTGTTTGCTGCATGTATTAATTACAATGGTCCATAATGGGAAAATATGCGTCTACTTAACCAGTTAACATAACATGTCTCCAAGAAGCTAAATGTAGAATAGAGTAGAATAATAAATGTGTGAGCCGTTTCAGTCCCGATGTGCATTGGCCTTTTTTACAGGCCCTTTGTGCCCCTTAATCTATTGTTGAAGTCATGGGAGCCCTGTTCCTTTACTAAAGTTCCAGATTCCCTGCTGACTTAAACTTATAACTTCCTCAGGGTCCAAGAAAAAGGAACCCAAGTCGATATGTCTTAGTGTAGCCAAGACTTTGAACTCACACAAAACATGAGCTGAGGTTTCCTCCTCTGCTGTACACCTTCTACATAAGGGTCTGTCAATCGGCCCCATTTTGCAGAGATGTCTTCTCAGGGTGTTATGTCCAATAAGGAGGCCAGTGGACTAGGGGCCAAGATCAATTTTCGAGCATCTTATCTTTTTTCTTATATTCTGCCTAGATACCCCCAAGGCCGGTTCTGATCCAGCAAACTGGTGAACAGTTCCCCTGCTTGGGAGTTCATCAGCAGATTCATTTCCACATACCCGAGAGTGTCCGGGGAACCGAAACAGTCCGACAGAATGCTGGGTGGAAATGTTCAATGCCTTTTGGCCCTGTTGTACCAATGGGGATGTTGTTTTGGCAGCCTGAAGGCCTTTGAAAGCCGCTTGACTGTCAGAGCAAATACTAACATATTTCTCTTGTGAAGCTAATTGTATCTTATAAGGATTTTAATAAAAAAAAACCTGAGGGAAAGAGATCACTTGAAAGATTCAGGTGTTGATGGAAGGATGATATGAAAATGGATGTTAAAAAAATAGAATGGAGTTGTAGACTGGATGGATATGGCCTATGACAGGGACAAGTGGCGGGCCCATGTGAACGCGGTAATGAACATTCAGGTTCTGTATAATGTGAGGATTTTGTTGACTAGCTGAGGAACGGTTAGCTTCTTGAAAAGGACTCTGTTCCATGTCTTTAGTCAGTCAGTCAGTTGGCAGCAAAAGGTGGGTTCTCTTCTTCAGTTAAACTTCTTGTGTGTTAGAAACTTTTTTATACTCTGTTGGGTGTGTACATTAAACAAGTTAACATATTTAATGTTATCTCTCAACAAGTTATTTAATCTCAGGCCTAATATTACTCTGACATGGTGTATTTAATTATTTAATTACATACACCAACACATGCACATATATATATTATTTAAGGAGTAAAAAAATTTACATTAAAACATTTAAAACGGTCCTACATGTTTCGATCACACGATCATCCTCGGGGAGCATATATTATTCCTTGCTAAAGTTATAATTTAAAACATTCAGTGAATTACTTCAATAAAAATAATCTGACATGGTGTATTTTTTGTGTCTGTTGTGTCTATTTTACTGCAAGGTGGCTAATACAGTGGCAGCTCATACCTTAATTTTTCTTGAAATGCTGAGAACAAATGACCCACCAATACAGCATCACATTTTAGAAGGCTTGAATCTGCAGTAATACAAACAGTTGGTAATTAGTACATTGTATGAAGGGATACAGTAAAGTAGACTGCAGTGATATTTCAGTTAATATTTTATGTGGGACACTGTCTCAAGGGTCATGATTGACAAGCCAGTTTTATACGAGGGAGAGTCAATTGATTAAAAATGTGATAAAAATTCGAACCACAGCTCGATTGTCTTGTAAGTTTCAACAGTGATACTCATGGTTTGAAGAGCGGCCGACAGGTGGCAGTACGATACTATGTAGAAAAATGAAGTCATTGTGTACCTTTTGTGTTCAATAAATTACGAGATAAAACATATTTAAGGTATAATAAAATTAATTATATACGTCAGCTCTACCTTTTTATTTATACATAAGGCTACATGTTTCGACCCATCATTCGGTCATCTTCAGGCCTACACGCTGTGTGCACATTGGGATCCCAATATATTTACATTAATAAAATACATGAAAACTGCTAAGTTTATTTGTTCAGAATGAATGAAGTATGCAATACACACATATCTGGTTAAAATGTTTAAAATCATGGGTTGACATTTAACAATTGAAATAGTTCCTATTATCACTTGGGTTTCCTGTGGGAATATGAGGTTCTATTAGATTATCGTCCACCGGAGTGAGTCCAGCGGACTCACTCCGGTTTTCATTTGACTCACCCTCATACTAGGGCATTGCTGAACTGTGCTGATATGATATCTTCATGCTTGCTTTGGGTTCCTGCTGCTATAGGCCTGCCTGTGATTAATTCTTGTCTTTCGTACATTACAATAAAATTGTGTGAAATAGGAATTTTATTATTTGACAATGAAAAATCACTATATGTGATGTGAAATATGTGGTCAAGCATAATGTTATGATATTTTTGGCATGAACAGTATTTTACCTTCATAGTGTATATGTTTGATATCAGATATGATATCATTTTTAAGTTTTAGTGTGATGTTTGTCATGTTGTTATATTCCTGTCACTTTGGAAGGCAAAGCTCTGTTATACCAATCAGCTACTGGCCCATACTGCTGTTTATCTGTAGTTCAACAATGCTGTGTTGCAGCTTTGTGTTGCATTCCTTGTGTATTGTGTTGGGCGTCCTTGTGAAAGAAGAAAAAGAGGAAGTGAGGGATGAAAATTCAAAAGTGCTGGTGGCAAATCATGTTTCACCTTGCGATCATATCGCCGTGCATCTCATGTGCGGGAGCGTCACAGTAAGTGCTGTTGCTCATCAGTCTGCAGTCTGTGTGCTGTTGGAAAGGTTATAATGAAGTCATTTGTGCTTTACGGAATGCAATCTGGTTAGTGCGACATGCAAGAGAGTTTCATGTTTCTGCTTGCTGTCATGAACGATCACCGTCCTTGTGAGCAGGCCAAAACAAAATTCCTGGTGAGAGTGAATAGCAGAAATTATTGTTTTGGGTAAAAATAACTAGCTGTTCACTAATTAAACTTTTAAAGACTAAACGTAATCTGCTTTATATAAGGAATCAGTCCGTACCACGCTGTAAACACTATCCACCACGGCTATAAAAACCAATCAGTTAATGCTGTATATAGCAAAGGTTGCTGTCTGTTCTGAGATCCGTACAAAACACTCATCGCAAAGCGAGCACCATGTAGAATTGTTGAATGTTAAACCTGGTGGTATGTAAAGAAACTGCTAGGGTTTAAAAGGTTAATATGACCTGTGAACACATTTGACTTCTGATGCACTTTAGATGCCCTATAAGTTATTGTTACCTTATAAAAATATGTTTAGTTTGAGGTGACCATGATAGCAAAGATTCATGTTTCAGTCTTCTTGGTTATGGTGTCATGGAGTATGGTATTTGGGTACTGATGTTTCGTGTAAGTATTCACAGTTCCAGAAGAATGTACTTCCTACATCTTTATCTACTAAGCTATATGGTACAATAAGCCAGAATACTACAGATTCTGAAAATGCACCTTTTTTCTTGGTGTATGTAACATGTTGTACTGTCCCTGCTACCACTCACAAAAGGCCCCTTGTGCAATTACATATGTTACATGCAGGAAAATGTGATTTTTGGTTACATTTGTCATTCAGTTGTGTTAATTTGCAACAAAAATGGATTTAAATACCAGCAAATGGGACTAGTTGTGTATAGTTGTGTTTGACAGTATGCAGGTCCCTGGTTGTTGCAGATATGGTTATTATCCTGTTTAAGATTTGATGATATAAATTCACAGAATGATATGTCCATATATGTTGTGAGATGTAATCTGTTGTTACAGTCTGTTCTTCATTCTTTCTGAATGAGTGCAGTGCGTGACCTGCTGTCAGCATGTGTTGTATAGATGCTGGAGTTAGTGATTGTGTCTTTGTCAGTGAACATGCATCATATGGCATGACTTCAAACCTTGCAAATGTGGTAATGCTGTGAAACGTTGATGTTAAATTTGACGAATTTGATATGTGACACTGTGTGTTTACTTTTCTGCCATGAAGATGGAGGTAACATATTTCTCCAAAACATCAGTTAATTTCTGTTGGGCTACAATATGTTACATCCCAGAAGACAGTATTCTTTATAGTTACTGCCGTTGGCATCTTAGATCTTGAATTTAACATTGTTCAAATATAGAAGTGGAAATTGTGTACAGAAATTGATGATATAATGGACGATACATTATAAGTTATCTTGCTGTAGCATTTATACAAAAGTTCTGGCATGTGTGCTTTGCAGCCCAGTGTGTGGAAGCTGCCAGCACCATTTTGCTGGGCACTGGGGATGAAGCAGTTTGGGATGGGGCAAGTACTAGTGGCCAATATTCGTACCCACTTGGAAAAGTCGTCCGCTCCAGTCTTGTGTCTTCCTGAGGGCTCCACCACGAGTGGGAAGGTGGGATTACTTAAGTAAGTGATTTTTTTTTTTTTTTTGGTGATTCTGAGGTGAGTTAGCATATTTTCATGGAGTGAAAGGGATCTTTGTAGATTGTGGTTTGATGTGAAATTCATTCAAGTGCCTTGAGTAGGAAGGATGTAATGGCAAGCTTGTGTTGTGACCTTAATGTACCTTTGCATTAGATGTAAATTGAACTGCGATATTGAGAGTGGTGTTTCGACTGCCAATGGACAGCGATCCTATTCAGTCAGTTGACATCCTCAGAGTTTTCTGTATTCTCCACGCTGTATGACACACTTTTTTTCTGGATAATTCATGTGTCACATAGTTTCAATATGTACTCAATTTCTTAACTAAAGTTTTTTTCTTTGAAATCTAGTTTTGTCTGTTACTTTAAAATACAGGATTTCTCTAATAAAAATGTAAATGTGATCATGGCATGTGTTCATATTTCTAGAATGTTGTTATTGTAGATACCCTGATAGTACTACAAAATTACCCATTCACTTCTCGTTTTATTTATTTTGTGTAACTGTTCACATACCCACAGTTTGAGGTCTGAGATGAAGCATTTTGCTCTTTGGCTTCTGCTTGCAATGTGTTCAGCCACCTTTGCTTCCTGTTGGCAGGTTTTCTTCATGGTCGTTTTGTCTGAGTGATGTCGTTCAGCCAGTGACCATCCGAGTGTGGCGGCCACCATTTGCCGATGTAGCACCCTCAGCTTTAGCTACCAATATATGGGCAGATATATTCTGGTTTCTGTTTGTTCCCTGCACCATGTTTACTCTCAGGTAAGCTTAACATGGTCATGTCAATATTCATGCATCAGGCTTCTCTTGTATGTAATGAATGATGAATATCCAAGTCTCTGGGATATGACACTGTATTGTTGGGTGAGTACTTCCTGATGTCTCAAAGGATCATAGTGCCTAGTAGTTCAAGAACTGCCAGCCAAGTAAGGGGTCATGTGGTCTGTGTCTTTCCTTCTGCAAGTTTAATGTGTCTTTGCCGCATGCGCGTGACTTATTTCACAGAACAGCTGAAATTTTAGGGATGTGTGATCTGAGCCAGGATGCAGCACAGTTATGGATTGAATACTTACTTCCAACCCCAAGTTCTGGGTGTCAAATGAACTGTTGATAGGTTAATGCAGGCAACAGTACACTGCTTGTATGTTGGAAGGAAGTACAGTGGGGTATGCTAGAAAGAACATAATTGGTTCTAGAACCTCATTCCCTATAGCATTTGTTCGTTCTAGCATACATTACAATATATGTATTTAGGGCTAATCCATTCCAGGCCTACAGCCTAGAGCAAAGTTACCATCCAGCTTTCTCACTCTATTTTGCCGGCTTATGGCTAATATTATTTAGCAGAATAATTTTAAAGAGATATTTTCACTGCTAAAGGCGCAAATAAGCAGTTAACTAAACTGAACTGATAACCGAACCTTACAAACGATAACAAAGATGATGACTGACGCTCTAATCAAAGTGGGAAGGCCTGACACATTATACGCATGTACGTGCTACATCAGCCGATAGTATTCCTCCACATACGTTGTGGCATCTGTGTTCATTGCAGCATCCTAATTTTATTGATAAAAACTGTTTGTTGTAGGATCGTTTGTTGTTGCATACACGACTGTAATTGTCTGACTCCATGAGGGTAAATGACAAAGCCAACAGAAATGCCTGCGGGAGGTCAGTTTGTGAGGGCACTGTAATAAAATCATCATGAGGTGTTTCCCATTTCATATGTGTTGGACTGTTTGAAAGAGAGTATTTTCTGGGATGGTGAATGTGCACACTTTCTGTTATTTCAGTCAAGGTGATGGTGGATGATAACCTGTGCCAAGAAATTTATTTTAATATTATTTTCACATTCCTCTCTCAGGTTCCCAAATGGCTGAATTTTTCAGATTGAAACTTTCTATGCCCTAGCTACATGTCCAATCTAACCCAAGTTCAGAAAACTAAAATGTATGTAGTATGGTGTTCGTTGTGCGATGTTTGAAGGTCTGTTTTATTATCAGAATGGTACAGTGTGGCAATAAGAGTACTTTTATAGACATTTTTGTAAGTTTAAGTATGTTGCTTTCAGATTTAATTAACTTTACTTGGATCAGAGACTGCTGTATTTTTTTAAACTAGTTAATCAGTACCTGAGAGTTTTGACTGTAAGTAATGAAATTGTTTTTTTCCATACTATACAGTTGCCCATTAGACAGGTGTTATCTTAGGTGTACATGTAATTTTGTCTGTTACAATCAGGTAAATGTAATATTTATAAATCTACAGTGTAAAGTCCTGTAGAATCGTGATGTTGCCAGAAACTAATGACGTTACCATCAGGTCACAGACAGACAAATGTGACCTGTTTATAAGCTTCGCTATGCAATTTGTCAGAAATTAACACAGCTTTTAATGTCTGTTTCATTTCAGATATCTTCCAGCAGTAGTAAAGGAAAGTGGTGAAAGTGAGCTTGACATGGGGAACCGTGTTGCAAAGCTATTGGCAGCAGATCTGGGGTTGGTAGTAACTCATCACAATGCTACAGACAAAGCAGAGTATGAGAAACGATATTTATTGGAACTGAATCAACCCATCGTCACCAGAAGTTTACCTGCCAATGACCTGCAGCACATGGCTCGTCAGGTGGGTCAAGTGCTGCCATTCGTGCCTAATGATGTCATCATTAGAGATCTTGGTGAGTAGCATGATAGAATGAACTTATGCTCTAACGCTGGAGATTTTGTTGAGTAGAAGAATAAGTTAATTTTCTGTTGAATATTTGAACTTAGTGTGTCATATAGTTACAGCAGAAGGTCAATTAACTGACTTCGGGATAGTCTGTTACTGAAAATAGTTTTGTAGCATGATCTTTACAGACTGGTGTTTGGGAAATAATCTGTTAAAAAAGGATGGTTTTTTACTAGAGGCCACCTAGATGCTCTGACCTAGTTTGTCTTGCAACAACATAATTCCATTTCCATCCATCCAGCCATCCTTTGGCACGAATGTAGATAAAATTTTCTTGTGGATATTGTGTCCCTTGGCATCCCCCCCCCCTCCCTGAAATGTTAACAATGGATACTTTTTGAAACTGCTGGAAAAACAATTTGTTTTCTTGTGTTCTGAAGTTTTAATCATGATTCAGTAAGCACTTGATATGTTCACATTCCTGTTTGATTGGATGTCAGACATTAGAGGAACTGCATGCTGCCTATATGACAAAGCCCAAAACATGATTTCTTCTTAGCAGCCATCACATATTTCTGAAATTACAGTATCTTTTATTTTGTACTAATCTGGTATCTTCTGTGATGTTCTGGTCCAAGTATGTATTCGTAGTCCATGGCTGTTATAAATTCACAATACCAAGAAGTTGTCCAGTAAAAGCGATCATTTTCATAGGCATAGAAATTAGTTACGTGTGTGATACTTTATTTACCTCTTCACCTCTGCTCCTACGTCATGTTAATTTGCAGTAGGCCTGTGTGTACAAAGGGGTTGTATTTAATTTCTCCTTAGTGTCTGGTTTTTTCTTTTCTCTTGCTTTCTCTGTTCATCTGTCGTTCTTTTGGTTGGAGGTGGACGAGAATGTCTCTCAGCTACCCATTTACCATGCTTTTTCACGTACTTCATCTGAATCAGTTTGAAATCCACATATATGAAATCTTTGTGTTTACTACACATTCTATTAGGAGAACAAATTTGTTTTTAGTTAACAGTGTCACTGTGTTTTAAACCTTATAAACCAAGCCAACAAAGTACACTGTCCAGGGATCACCTGTATTAGTCTGTCGTCTTACACCTCCCACATGGTTTGATTTGAATGGTCTGATAATAAACACACAATAACATGCAGCACTGTCTGTTACTTTCAATGTGTTAGACACAGGCTTCTGAACAGGTAGTATGAGAAAGAGTGAAGGTTTATTTCTGCCACTCCATGTGATGACCATTATTACTTGATCAAATGCAGGGCTGGCATTTCTCCATATGCTGTGGTTTTCCCTTGTCAGTATTCTTTCACTGATGCCCCGTGCTCATTCAGTCATCAATCACTGACACTGTGTACACTTTGCAGTTCATAGCATCATTAAGTAAATAATTTTTTTCAACTAAAACGTTAAAGTGAAAACTCCGTTGTTAAGAAGTACGCCCTTAGCTTATGTGTGAAGTTTTGGACCAATACACCTTTTCATATTTGCCTTAGTTTTTCTTCCTTTATTTTTGGTTTATTTATTTTTATGTCTCTTATTTCGTAATTGGTGATTAGAGAAGTGTGTTGAAGTGAGAATAGACTGTGTGTGTGTGTGTGTGTGTGTATATATATATATACAGGGTGTCCCAGGAGGAATGTGCAAGACTTCGGGAGAGTGTTCCTTATGTTAAAGTATACCGATATAACCCAAAACACCTATATCCAAAGTTGAACGGTTACGGAGAT
>Ga0123354_10011082_pt1 | contig 13913 bp, 5 predicted proteins | sample TergutLab28metaG_2_FD_97872 | JGI IMG/M metagenome (GOLD analysis project Ga0123354, IMG submission 97872) | Labiotermes labralis P4 segment gut microbial communities from Petit-Saut dam, French Guiana - Lab288 P4 | ecosystem: Host-associated > Arthropoda: Insects > Digestive system > Gut ... | reverse complement strand
TCCCCCAACCCCTAATTCCCCAAATATACCCCCCCCCCCCAACATTCGTTCTCAAATATTACTTCCAACACTCCATTCCCAAATATTACCTCTAACACTCCGTTCTCAAATATTACCCCAACACTACGTTCTCCAATATTACCCCCCCCCTCCGTTCTCTAAACCTTTCAAACCATATTTCAAGTATAACCTTCATACACCTGCAAGCAATCCCTTTGGCAACTTGGTTATATGCGTTTGTTTGTGTAACTGTATTGAGAAGTTTCTATCTCGAAATTCTCTAACCAAACAGTCATCTAAACATGGGTTCATTATGAAAACAAATACAAGAGGGCAGGCTTTGCATATTGGTTTCTTTCCAAAACAGGCAAGAGTCAGTAGAGTGAAATATCAAACCAAAACACGTTCACTGCTGCATCTTGACACAATACGTCTGCCAAGCCAGACACAGAGACACTTCAGCTCATACCCCAAGGGAAGAGAGTTCAGACCATAGACAGACCCGTTATTCTGACACTTCCCAGCTATCTGCCACCCCTCTAAGACAGTTGATTTATTCAGTTTTATTTACTTTGACACAGATTGAGTAACACAATTAAAACGCAGAGTCAGCAAAGACAACGAAGTAAAGTATAAATTACTGATCATATGTTCTCGTTTGTAAGAAAGTTCAAAGATAAACTCAAACGTAAAATGACATAGTTCAGCAGCTGTTTAGAAACTAAAAGAATGCCATGCCTCAGAAGACACGTGTTGTATATCTAACTGAATTCTGTATAACTACGGATCTAGATAAACTGACCAAAGTTTAACATTATCCATGTTCAGCACAGTAAAATAGATCACAATGATCATGCTAAAAAGTGGACAACAGCAGAAGACAATAGTTTATGGATACATGACACTCCAACGTGTTTCGGCCTACAGTGGTCATCTTCAGAGAGGTGAATAACAAAGGAAAGAATATAAAATAAAAGTGTTATTTATTCGCCAACTGATGCACTACTGAGTTGCCTTAAAAAATATTAAAACTTAAATTTAAATATTGTTGCCTTAAAAAATATTAAAACTTAAATTTAAATATTGTTGCCTTAAAAAATATTAAAACTTAAATTTAAATATCGTTGCCTTAAAAAAATATTAAAACTTAAATTTAAATATTGTTGCCTTAAAAATATTAAAACTTAAATTTAAATATTGTTGCCTTAAAAAATATTAAAACTTAAATTTAAATATTGTTGTCTTAAAAAATATTAAAACTTAAATTTAAATATTGTTGCCTTAAAAAATATTAAAACTTAAATTTAAATATTGTTGCCTTAAAAAATATTAAAACTTAAATTTAAATATTGTTGTCTTAAAAACAATATTAAAACTTAAATTTATATAAATTTCAGTTTAATATTGTTTTTTAAGACAACTCACTAGTGCATCAGTTGGTGAATAACTAAAACTTTTATAATACCAAGATACACGGTACGAATGTGAAAATAAAGGAAAGAATAGTTATGGCTAATTATATCAGATATACACAGATATAGATTTGAAGCATTTAAGTGGGTGACATTAATTGCGAATACATAATGCGTTATGTGAAGTACAGAAAACTGTTATTGTTTATCTGTCCGTATGCAAAGAAGCTTAAAGTTTGGGTTCGTCGAAGACATGAGTTACTTAAAACATTAAAATGGTAAGATTTGAGGTTCTTACAGCGAAGTTGAACGAGATAAACGTCTTCTGAACATCAAGCCCTATCGATTGGTACGAATTATTGACTACATGTATTATTATAGCACCAAAAACGCATACACGTCTACTAAAATTCGTTTATACATAAAATAAACCGCTACAATAATATAAACAACCAACTAGATGCAACAATAACGGTTTATTAATGATTTCAATCAACTCAACATGTTTCTGGCGATAATTTCGCCCATCCTCAGGAGCACTAGACTCTGTTTACAGCTTGTGGTATAATGCACCGGTTCCACCTCATCCAGGTTACCAGCCGGCAGCATCGTCGGTGCATTATACCACAAGCTGTAAACACAGTCTAGTGCTGCTGAGGATGTGCGAGATTATCGCCCGAAACATGTTGAGCTGATTGAAATCATTAATAAACCGTTACTGTTGCATCTAGTTTGTTGTTTATATTATTGTAGTAGTGATGCACGGTCACACTACCATCAAACTGCTACATGTTTCGGCCACACTGTATGGTTTACCGTACAATCCACAACACAACAGATTCTCTCGGATGATGAATTAGTTGCTCAATGAAACATCTACGTGCACCTTGCTTCCCGTAGCAACACATACTTACCACAATAATTCATATTCGTGTAAATTTTAAACCGTTGATTCATATAATTCTATCACATCTTCGCATTGGTTCTGATACATTTTTACTACTTCCATTTTTAAATTTAATTTCATTGTTTTAATGTATCACACTTCCGTACTTTATCCCTGATTATGGTCATTTATTTGGCCGAAACATGTTGGAATTTATTGTACGTATAAACGTATTTTTGTGTACATGTGTGCATTTGTTAGTGCCATTATAGTATGGTATATAGTATATATATATATAATACGTAAACATATATAATTGTATATACAGGGTGTTTCACGACTTGTGGACATTACTGCAGGAGGTGATTTCCTAGGTCTTTGTGATAAAAAAAAGTACATATAAACATGTGTCCGATTTTGGACGGTTACGGAGTTATGTTTATATACTTGTATGTATGTATGTATATATATATATATATATATATATACATGTATATCCGATTAATGCTTGGATCATGGATCATATAAAGTTACCGATGTTTTCAAACAGCGTAATGTCTTCATGTTCAGGCTGCAAGCAGTCCAAGAAGAGTAAACTGCTTAACCCTGAAGATGGCGACACTTTACCTCTCCGAATTTTCGGCAGTTGTTTACAATTCCACATGACGTAACGTCCGGAATGTTAGAATTTTTAGCAGTAAATTTCACAGCCGTGTGCTGGAGTCACGTATAAATAAGTAAGAGTGGGTGTGGAGACAGACGCTGTTTTATGGCGAAGTCTAGACAGAGGTTATTACATTACACTCCGCCTGATTGGATTACTACGTACTACGTTATGCGGATAAAGCATCGTGCGGTAACATCTTTTAAAAAAAAATCCTTCTCTATCTGTTTAATATGGCAGGTGTCTAACAAGCTCTGTTTTATTTTATTAGGTTCTATTTTAAAATTTGCATTCTTATGAATGCAGCGTTTAATTCGACTCTGTGCCCCCACAATGTCTCCTATTCTTTAAACCTGTATTCACTGCAGTTCGTTTCTGCATATCGGGCTACTAACGACCCTAAATTTCATTACGTTCGCTAGCATACGAATTGTGGCCCTGACTTGAGTGGCAAAGATTTACCGTAATGATCTTTCCCATTTCTTAAGACTTGTTACATTTACAGTGAAACAATAACTGTCTTCAATCTACCTTTCCAAATTTTAGATTTCAATTTTGTATTTTAAAAGAAAAAATTACTTGGAGGACAGGAAGATGTCTGTCAGAGAATCGAACCTCGAATTTACGGACGTCCAGCGGGTAGCCTACTTATTTTATCGAGTCGGTAATCTCTGCTCCACGTGTTAATGTGCGAATAATGTACAATGTGTAATGGGATGGGCATGTGGCGCGTATAGGTGAGGAGAGGGGGGTGTATAGGGTCTTGGTGGGGAAACCGGAGGGAAAGAGACTACTGGGGAGACCTAGGCATAGGCAGGTGGATAATATTAGGATGGATCTCCAGGAGGTGGAATGTGGTTATATGGACTGGATTGGGCTGGCCCAGGATAGAGACAGGTGGCGGACGCTTGTGAGTGCGGTAATGAACATTCGGGTTCCGTGAAATGCGGGGAATTTCTTGACTAGCTGCAAACCTGTTAGCGTCTCAAGAAGGACTCTGCGCCATGGAGTAAGTAAGTAAGTAAGCAATGTGCCAAACTGTTTGCGTGTCCTCGAAGGGTGACCTTCACTTCTTGTTTGGTGAGGCCAAAATTTACAAACTGATCGATGAGTTCCTACCAGTACACTGGTTAAGGAGGGGGTTCCTCCAGAAATAATTCACAGTCATCCATAACAGTAACCAACATTTTATAAGTCCTGGAAACTTATGGATCTCAGTTTTAAAATGAAGCCATATATGCATAGAGTCATCGCGGAAGCAACAGCTCATAGAGTCCTGCCTACATTCTCCGATGGGTTTGACCGATAAGGTATCCACACAGGTGGACTTTAGCCCAGTTAAACACTGGGCACGAAACTGACGGGGGGCCCCCGAGATAAAATGTGAACTTCACACTGAGAAGTATCTTCTAATAATTAGTTGATACGTGAATATCTGTGGTCCGCACCATTGCTCAGGCGGTTAATCGCCGGTCTGTCACTGCGAAGAACGCACACACCACGAATACCGCGGAAACTAGGAGTTTTACCCCGATCGCCACGTGGGATTCGTGGTGCATAAAGTGTCACTGTAACAGGCTTCCATGCAAGTACTTCGTTACACCCCTCATTGGCATTCCACCAATGTTCCGTACTCACATTTCATTCACCTACCACCGACGCTACACAATCTTAGTAACCGAGAGGATTGTCCAAACAACATTAGCGATACCCCACACCTACGCAAGAATTCCAGCTTTAGAAATGTCAGCCGTCCAGCACGAATTCGTACCTGCCATCTCGTATTATACGCAGTCTGTTACGTTTTTTGTATTTATGTAAATTAAGCCATCCTGCTTCTGACATCATTGGACCATACTAACCGGTTTTTGTAGACTGAATCGCGTCCCGAGGGCCAATCCCCTGTAATTAAGTATAGCAGGGATTCAAGAAGAAACAAAACAAGTACTGAATTTCTGTTCAACACCATTTATAAGTCAAGATGGGAATAATTCACATTAATCTATACACTACGCTTGACACTGCACTGTCGTGCATAGACTACTAAGGCTTTTCCACATCTCATACTGTCATCTTTTTGTTACCTTTTACCCTGTTTTATTTTATTTCATTTTACATTACAGCTTTATGTTTAACCTAATACGCTGGATTATACCCCAAAAGTTTCCAATACAATCTTTAATATTATTATTCCGTTTTCTAGAATAATATTTATCAGTATTTTATAGTAACAACACAACTGTCTGTTAATAGAGGCGTCTTCCCCTTTGTGAACCGATGCTCTACCTGATGATAACTGATGCAGACAGCCGAAACATGCAGTATTTCTGAATAAAAAACCAATATATAAGACCTGTGTGTTTGTGTTTATCGGTTAATATAACACTTCGAGAATATTTACTTATTCATCCAATAACAATGAACACAAATAATATTATTATAGTTTATTATTTAATTGCACCAATAATATATTCTTCACGTATTGCAGGACCGAAATTTGTGTGTGCGTCATTCCCAAATTTAATTTGCTAATGGGAACTGCTACATCACTGAACATACCGAAGCCCACTGCTGTACTTCATGCATTTACAACGACCTACATGAACAATGCGGAAAACAAAGAAATTGCATAGCCACACAACAGTTTACTGTCACAAAGTACACAGTGCCGTCCATAATATGTTCCCCGAGTGAAAACATATGTGCACTTGTAACCCAGTGGGGCTCAGGTTTTGGTCTCCAGAATATGAGATACAGGGAGCAAATTAACATTTGCACCAAAACGGAAGTTTCTTCCAGTCAAAAGAATGATACAATATATCAGTCAATATAAATTGTCTCGTAAGGAAATTATTTTCCAAAGCATGTAGTATGAGTTATTGTTTCAGTAAAAGAGAGGGTGGGGTTCTTGTAACTGCAGATTTAAGGACTTCTTGTTATTTTGACACATTTTTTAAAAAGTATTTTCATGTACGCTATGAGTCTGACGTTTCAATTTCTACATTAGGATGTACCGTGCGTTCGGAAAGTCGCTGTGGACATAGGCACAAGCAGATCTGCAGAAAGTGTTTGCGAATAAACTGAAACGGTTTCAGGCCTGTATAGACGCTCGTGGACATCACTTCCAACACCTTTTATAAGTGCACAGTGACTTTCCGAAATTCCCCTCCCCTGTGTCACCGTGTGCCATCACATTTCAACTGGACACTACACTAACCTAAGTTTACACCGACTTTCCGAACGCACTGTAATAAACCCCATGTAGGTTTTACTATAAACGTCATCTCATTAACTATCAGCTAAAGAGTGCCTTCCGTTTTTGTCTTCCTCCAAAAAAAGAGGAAAAATAATTACACTGATTCGTACTGACTGCTGTTTTGATAAGACAGCAGCACTATAATTAGTGAATCTTAATTTAGAGGAGAAGAGACTATGGTAAAATGTCGGATTGTGAAGGAAAGATGAGACAGTGGTGAAGGTTTGTAGGGGGGGGGGGAGGAGGAAGGATGAAAGAAGTTTTCCGAGGTTTCGTCAGGCCCACGTCGCTGATGAAGATACTTGTAAAGCACTGAACTCAGTTATTTAAGCAGGAATTCTTCGCCCAGCGCTCTAAGCCATGTTCTGCTGGGTTTGAATCAAGTCTCCCTCAGACTTTGCGACAATCGGCAGCGACTCTCCCGCTGAATTATTCATACAAGCAGAAAGTGAGAAAATTGCGCGCAAGACTGAGAAGCAGGAAAACTGGGATATAGGGAGCAAGGCTTGACTCCCACCGACTGCCTGACGATTTGTGAATCGATGTCAAACTGAGAGAAACCTTCAATTTGCATACGGTCTGTGCATATTTCTTTTAAATTTGTAAATATTATGTTCCGAATACTTCTCCATGTCTTTCACAGTCCATATTCTTTAAAACTGTCCTTAATTCGCGAGGTTTTAGCTTTTCTCAGCGGTCTAGCAGAGGATTTCTTTCTTCTGGAATACAACGCTGCATTAATAGGTTATCAGATTCAGACGATTCGAGGATACATAATGGTCTCATCTTCATAGGCCGATAGGACTTACTGACCCTTGAAGGGAAGGACATTATTCACTGTCGAAAGGCCAGGAACAGATTACTAATTGGCTCACAGATTATGTAACAAAAGTCACACGTTGGGGGAATAGAGGTATAGCTCCACTATTTCTTTATTTAGGGTTGTCATTGGTCTTCTAACTGGACGCAACATCCTGAGGCGACATTTATATTTAATCGGGCTGAGTGATAACCGCATTTGTAGGAAGTGTGGTACTGAGGAGGAAACCTGAATTCATGTTTTGTGTGCGTGTGAGATCCTGGCTTCACTCAGACGCTCATATCTAGGTTCCTTCTGTTTGGACCCTAAGGATATTAGGAAACTAAATATAGGGGCCATCTGGAACTTTGAGAAAGTAACAGGGCTCCTCTACTTTAGTAATAGAACGTGGGGCACAAAGGCCCTGTCCTAAGGCCTAGGTGAATCGCGACCGGAAGCGCTCGAACCCAAATACTATTCATTGATACATACTCTTTCTTAAACCTCGGCGTTAGATGGGGTGGATGGTCAACGCCACACCCCGGCCGCTTTACCCCCGGGAAAGAGACCCGGTACCCATTATATAGGAGGTTGAGTGGGCCCCAGGGCCGGTCTGGACAGGTGTGGAAAATCTCGCCCCTACCGGGATTCGATCTCCGGACCGCCCAGCCCGTAGTGAGTTGCTATACCGACTACTATATCCCGGCCCAAAATCACATGTTATATCTCGCAAAATGTTAGTTGAAATTTTTCATGAAGGTGTAAGGATACAAATACGCGATGTGCTGCTGACAGCCTAATTCAGGAGCCTTTATAAGTGTCATACACAGAAATCACTATAACTCCAAACCACAAACTCCGAGGTGAATTTTTTTTCACGTGTTTTGGAGATTTTGTGTAGAACGTTTTCAGCTAGATAAATACAACACAACATACAAAGCCGTACTGTTAAGTGCAGTGGATTTACAACATATGGCTGCGCTCAGGTACGTTCCTTGTGTATTCCATGTAGTTCTACACGATTTCGACGATGCAACATCATGTTTGGGGAAACGTAATGAATGGAGTTTGGACTCAGTGTTTTGATTGCTTTTACCGCGGGATTATGGACGAAATTCACAAAGTAACGTAAACAAATTATTCTTTTTTCGTAAAAAGAAGAGATGTACGTAAACCTGCGAGACTTCTAAAATGTTATTTATAAAATTATATCATCAAATGATAAGCTTCTTAACAAAATCACCTTCACAAAAATTACTCACGTCATCTACAGTTCTGATATTTTCCTTCACTCGTATTATTACTTAATGTAATTCCAATAAAAGTGTTCCTTATAATGGGATATTATTAATCAGAATATACATTATTTGGTATGACGATGCAAACCAATTAATCTAAATCGAAACCCTGCTTAACATGAAGATTTTAATGTGTGTTCGATTCTCCGAATCCATGTAATAATCGGAAGATATAAAGAACTGAAGATGAGGAGATACAAAGTCGATACTTGAGATCATATTTTACCATTTGACACCTGAAGCCTGAATTCATACGTCATTTACAGTTAGGCTGTGTGTTATTGCAAAACTTTCGAATGTTCAATGTTTATAAAAATCCAACCAGATGCAACAGTATGCAGATATTTATTTACTGCAAAGTCACTACATGTTTCGGGTGTCACAGCACCCATCATCAGGAGTACTAAAAACTGGTACAGCTACTTCCCTCCAACGTGGCCCCATCGGGCCAGGTTGGAGTTGCAGTGCCTATCGAAATATTCTGGTACAGTCCAACAGACATAATTCAAGAGCACAGCACAAACTTTGTAAATCTACATTCGCTTACCCACGAAGATACTAAACAGATCCTCATATTTAAAATGTGGAATAAATATTGACTAAAATTTGGACCAATTTCTAAATCCAAATTCCCGATAATCACTGCAAATTCCACGATTCGAAATTTATGCCTATAGATGTATTTTAATCCACTCCGTCTCATAAAGCTCCCAGGAAATTTTATTACGTAGAATAATATAGTTAAACTAAAATCTACATAGTGATAGAAATGAAAGACTGTTTAAAGTGTCGGTCACACATGTATTAATTTATTTCGTAAGCAGGGAACAGGAACAAGACCAAAATGTCAACACTCCATTTCGAAAGAAAGTGCTTTGTATTGAACGTCGGCCTACACTACGCTTTTTTGCTACACTGAAGTATCCAACAGAACAGTGATAGAATCATTCTTAATGATTACTCGGCTTTTCATCAGGCAACTTCCGGCGCCGGTCGCGTCTGAGAGCAATGTACACAACGTAATCTGGAGAATCTTTAGAGCACTGCGAGTGAAAGGACGCGGAGGGAAGTTCCATTGCAGACGTCATTCCACTACTACGAGTATATAAACCTGCATTTGATTTGCAGCAGAAATGGCGATAGGTGGCTCTGAAGTTTCCGGTTATAATTAATAATGAAATTTTTGTTACATGCCATCATAAATATTAAAATATTCAGAATTATTGAAAATTATATATTTAATCACACCGATCCCATTGACCGCGCGCTCTAAGGCGTGAGTCTGCGGCCGCTCGCTGGCTGGGATTGCTGGTTCGAATACTGCCGTGGGCACGGATGTCTGTCTCTTGTGAGTGTTGTGTGTTGTTACGTAGAGTTCTCTGCGTCGGGACGATCACTCGTCCAGAGGAGTCCTACCGACTGTGGTGTGTCTGAGTGTGATCGTGAAGCCTCGATAATGAGGAGGTCCTGGCTCACTGGGGGACTGTTGCGCCGTTTGAAAAAAAAAGTATTTAATTACTTGTCTCGAATATGTTACAATTACGAAACATTGATATTATAAAGATATTTTGTAAAAATGTGAAGTCCAATGAGTTGACTTTATGGTAGTTTGAATCTCCGGTAAAACCTGTAATAATTCATACAGTTGCGTAAGGCAAGGAATTGAAGACGGGAAAATAAATGATGACAATAATGGATTCTCAGAAATATACAATCAGTACACATCTCTCCAAACAGATAGGACGTAAGAAAGTTTGCCCTGTTGCACAGTTGCCAGACACTTATTGTCCAATCCTTTATCATTACTTTTCAGTGTAATCACCATTCTCGCAGTTTTCTATTAGCACAGTGACTCTTTACGAGCGCGCGTTCAGACCTAAGAGTCGGAACCTATTGTCTTCGAGTCAGGTTGAATCATACCGCTTGGGTTCGAATCACGATTGCGTTGTCAAGAACATGTATAGAAATTAGGCACATAATCTTGAAAATTTGTCCCGGCATTTATTTCCACACAGTACCTTATATCGTGGTAGTGGGTATTTCCCTGTCGTATTACGCTACTGTCAATCCCCAAGTTGCTAACGTTCCCTTTATAATCTCATAATATATATGAGCGTTATATTTTATGACCTAATTATCCAGACAGGAACACATTATATTCTGTAATCTGTTTAACTATAAAAACAGCTGTATTATAATTTATTAGTTTATGTCAACAAAAGAGTTATAATAATAATAATAATAATAATAAAACTCAGGAGACAGAAATGCGATTAAAAAGGAAGCCGAGAAGATTCTAAAATATAAAGATCTTACAATAGAAATACAGCGCATGTGGAATGTAAAAACAAAGGTGATAACAGTAATAACAGGGGAGACTGGGACTATTTCAAAGTAATTCAGAAAGTACGTGAACTACATACCAGGAAAATATGAAGTCAAGGAACTACAGAAAACAACCATATTGGGCACTGCACACATATTTCGGAAAGTACTAATGTAAAAGTACAACAGATTCAACACTGAAAGTAACGATATAAGCACCATGAATAGTAAAAACAGAATAGCTGAGATGCTGTATTCCCTAGGGACGTAGTTTGTCTCAGGAATATAAGTATAAATATCCAGCATAAAGGAGATGATGATGATAATTCCTTGAATCAATATTAAAATATGTGGTTTTTATTACAGACTGTACTGTTTTTCCCCCTATTTTATTTAATACGCTTCGAGGTGATAAAAGATGTACAAGCAGTTTCACAGACACACAGAGAGTGTGAAAAACAGAAGGACTGTTCTCTAATTTAAACTGTTTGAAAATGTTCAGACTGTTTGAGAAACATGCACACTGTCGAGAAATGTACAGACACATACATATAAGTGCACAGACACCTTTAAAATGTTTGAAAAGTTCATTAAATAGGATCGAGAAGTGAACAGAAGCATAAAGAAATGCACATAAAATTTTATAAACGTATAATCATGTTGAGAATTGAACAGAAAGGAGGCATGTGTAATATATATAATATTTCTGTCCGAAAACCACTTGGAGGAAATACGTGGAAAACAGAGGATAATATTAATACACATATTACAGAAATAGGACGCAAATTTCGGGTCGGGGTTTACTGGTTTAGAATGTAGTACAATAGTGTTCTCTTGTAAGCACGATAATCTACATGCATGATTCTTATAGACGATAAACACCTCAACCAGCCCAGCAGCTATCTGTTTTCAAGCAATGACACGTGCCTAATGAAGGTAGTTGTTGTAATGTCAGAAGTAGCACCATTATGAAATCTACGGCCATTAATATACGGATATGCGTCGCACGGGGATACGTTCTAAGAAATGTATCGTTAGGCGATTTCGTTGTTGTGCGAACGTCATAGAGTGTACGTATACAAACCTAGATAGTATAGCCTACTACACACCTAGTCTATTGCTCCTACGCTACAAACCTGTACAGCATGTTACTGTACTGAATACTGTAAGCAATTGTAACACAATTGTATTATAATATTATATAATATCATAAACTTGTGGGACCACTGTCGTATAAGCAGTCCGTCGTTTACCGAAACGTCGTTATGCGGCGCATACCTGTATGCCTTACACCGACCTAATTATACACTGCCTGTACCTGCATGGATCACCCCACTCTTATCAACCTCCTCGCCTTCAAAATTTGTTCTGGCTGTTAATAAGTGAGACGCGGGAAACTTTCATATATTATTGCTACGATATTTTCCCCCTCTTTAAATATTTTACGGAATATTTGCATCTAAGCGTAAAATAGTTAAGTCTAAAAGTTTTCAGTCAATTTTATTACAAGACAATAAGAAATATATTAGAATAGTTTAGTCGAAGTTTTCAAAATTTGTTGCTTCTATGTAACTGAAGCTGAAGTATACATTTACATTAACTTTACAGCCAATGGTGGCAAGTGTCTCACTTTGTTCACCGGAGTAAAGATTTTACGAAGGGGTTTTTAAGCCGTGGTACGTTTTCTCAGTAGCACTTCGCAATGTCTTACTCGGAGGATTACAATGTTACCAGTGAGAAGAATTCAAGATATCTGATACTAGACTGAGAAGGAATATCTGACAAGCAGCGACATCTTGACAATGAAAACTGAAGTGTATCAACCATGTAAAATTTCTCTTTTCTATGTAAAAAACGTGCCGGTCCCAGTGGTCCGCGGTCTAAGGCGTAGGTCTGCGGCCGCTCACCAGGTGAGATTGTGAGTTGGAATGCCACCGGGGGCATGGATGTCTGTCTGATGTGATTGTTGTGTGTTGTCAGGTAGAGGTCTGTGCGACGAGCTGATCACTCGTCCATAGGAGTCCTCTCGACTGTGGTGCGTCGTTGTGCGTGATCTAGAAACCTTGTGAATAAGGAGGCCATGGCCCACTTGGAGCTGCTGCGCCCAAAAAAAGAAATTAAAAAACGTAACATTTCTCGGCCTATTAAATATTCATTGCAACAGTAATTATGCAAGAACACCTGACAGCGGAACAGCATTACCAAAGGCGTAACCTTAGGTAATGTACGCATATTGTATAAAAATGCAACGTGGCACACAAATACAAATTGGCGAATGTAATATTTATTGTAAACTGCAGTGACGACTATATTTCAGAGCGGCCGGTGCGTAAAGCTAATCACACTTCTTTATCTAGCACCGAGGTTAGGAATGCGTTATATATATATATATATATATATACCTGGGTGCTGATAAGTCCTTAGCCCGACCAGGAAGGAAAAAACCTCGGAAGCATATCAGAGACGCGCGCGATTTCAACGAGACGCGAGCTGCCATCAAGTTTTTTTTTCCTGCAAGACAAGGCACCGAACAAAATTCACGCCATTCTGACAGAAACATTAGCTTGTTTTCTTCCTGGCCGGGCTAAGGACTTATCAGCACCCCTATACACACACACACACACACATATATATATATATATATATATATGTATATACATACACAAAAGCATGTGGGGGAAGGGTGGAAAGGTATATATACATATATATCCACTCTTCCTCCACATGCTTTTGTACTATACACAAGATCTTTCCTTCATAGCGTATAAATTTATAAGACAATCTCATGGTTCAGGGAATTAGCAGCTGGTATTTCACCACAGAGACCTGACTTCGATTTCACACCTATTCTTAACTGTCGATGAAGTGGCACTGGGACAGGTTTTTCTACGAATACTTACTGACATTTTGCAGGATCGTGATGTCTTCATATTCAGGGTCATGCAGTTGTAATGTCCACTCAAGAAGTAGCTTTTAGCATCCTTCTAAACCCCAGTACCCAAAAGTCGGTATGGTGTAACAAGCCAGAAAACTTGAATTTACAGTTTGGTTATTCCAAGTCTCTATGTACACACAGTGCTGCCACCTGTGTTTCGCACAAAGGAACCTAGAAAATTCATCTAGTCGCTAAATCCGCATAATTGTGTCTCAAATTGAAATGCAATGTTGCTGAGCTTCCCCGCGAGTACAGCGTAAACACTGGTAGGCAGTAAGCAGAGCCACACACAGTGTGACGTGCGATTGCAGCTATTTGCCACACACACACACACACAC
>Ga0123354_10011081_pt1 | contig 13914 bp, 8 predicted proteins | sample TergutLab28metaG_2_FD_97872 | JGI IMG/M metagenome (GOLD analysis project Ga0123354, IMG submission 97872) | Labiotermes labralis P4 segment gut microbial communities from Petit-Saut dam, French Guiana - Lab288 P4 | ecosystem: Host-associated > Arthropoda: Insects > Digestive system > Gut ... | reverse complement strand
TCAATGATGATGATTCCTGTGGAAACAGATTCAATGATTGAACTCAAAAAGCTTTCATTTTCAATGACGGCATTTCGGGCATTGGCAAGAATGTCTTTGATTCGGTTCATCATTTGATTCATCTCTTTTTCCCGGGTCGAAAGCGTGTTTTCTGAAAAATGAAACGAATAATCACCGTTTTCCAAAGCGTTAAGCAGGAATATAAAATTCTGATTATAACGGTTATAATTTTTTTTCAACGCCGAAAGACACAAAAGAAAAAAAACTAATCCCGGCAAAGCATAGATATATAGTTGGTAAGCAAAAGCGAACGTGGTGCCGACTACTACTAAAATAAGCAAAGTCGTATATAAACTGAGTTTGTATTGAATGGATTTAAACAAGCGTTTTTCTATTAATTGATGTGATATTTCTTCATTTTGCTGTACAATGTCGGACGGGTGATCCCCAATTCGGCGGCAACAACAGAGAGGTTATCGCTGTTCCGTTTCAACGAATTTAGTATCAAGCGCTTTTCTGCTTCCTCCAATGTTCCCGGGTTTTCGATATCGATTTGAACCGTTGGATTCAAATAAAAATCGCCGGCTTGTAGAATCGCCGAATCCGAAAGAATGACGACTCTTTCCAAGGTATGCTGCAATTCGCGAATATTTCCAGGCCATTGATAATCTTTCAATTTATTAATCGCCTCATCGGAAAGGCGGATATCTTCTTTAAGATATTTCCGGGCATATTTTTTTAAGAAAAAATCAGCCAGCATGGAAATGTCGTCTTTTCGTTCCCGTAAAGGAGGAACTTCCACATGAATGGTATTGATGCGATACAATAAATCTTCGCGGAATTCCCCTTTTTGCACCGATTCCTGCAGATTGCGGTTTGTAGCGCTAATCAAACGGATATCAACGGGTATCGGTTTGTTGTCGCCTACTTTTACAATCGTTCTCGATTGTAAAGCATTTAGAATTTTAGCCTGCAACGGATAAGACAAGTTGCCGATTTCATCTAAAAACAAAGTGCCGTGATTAGCCGCTTCAAATTTGCCGGTTCTATCGGTTTTTGCATCCGTAAACGAGCCTTTCACATGACCGAACAATTCACTTTCGAACAACGATTCGGTGATAGCGCCCATATCAACTGTGATTAACACCTCTTTGTTTCGGGGTGACAGCCGGTAGATTTCGCGGGCAATCACTTCCTTGCCCGTACCGTTTTCGCCGGTAATCAGAATGTTGGCATCCGTCAGCGCCACTTTTTGGATGAGCCGTTGCAATTCCTGTATGGCTTTGGAAACGCCCCAGCATATATCGCGTTCCTTGTTGAGTTCTCTTTGAAGAACAGACTGTTTTTCACGCAATACCTTCACTTCTTTACGCGATTCCCGCAAGGCGTAAGCCGATTGAAGCGTAGCGACTAACTTGGCGTTGTCCCAAGGCTTTACGACAAAATCGCTTGCTCCCTGCTTCAAGGCTTTAACGGCTAAATCAATATCCGCGTATGCAGTGAATAAAACAACAGGAAGGTCGGCGTCTTGTTTTTTTACTTCCGAAAGCCAATACAGTCCTTCGTTTCCGGTGTTGATTCCAGCAGAAAAATTCATGTCCAACAAAACTATATCCGGATTTGATTCCCGCATAGTTGCAATGAGTTGATTCGGGGAAGATAAAAGCGTAACGCTCTCAAAGTAACTTTCGAGAAGAATCCGTAATGCTGTCAGTACGTTTTTGTTGTCGTCAACGACGAGGATGCTGCCTTTCTTCATATTATTTTACAATTTCAATTTTATAAATTTATTCTCCAAAGGAATGAAATTAGTTTCTTTCAATCCTTTTTGCAAGGGTTCTTCCAAAGCGTTAACAATTGAAAATTCCAATTGTTGACCGGAACTGTCGAATATTTGCAAGAGAGTCGATTTTCCATCCAGTTCCCTTACATTAATAAGGATATAACCATTATCAATCGAGGGCGTTGCGGAAGTCATTAACAAATTTTCCTTACCAAAATGAAAAGACGAATAACTTGCCGGCCGGTCGTTAGCTTTACCTTTAGGCATCACTCTTGCGTAAATTGGAATACGCGAATCCCAACCAAAACGGGTTGCAAAAGTATTGGAAGTATCGCTATCCGATGTCAGGTAATAACTCCATTTCAATTCGCCTTCCTGAGAAGCGCGAAAATTCGTCGTCCAATAATTATTGGTAACCCACGAATAAACATGAGGAAGGTCGTATGTTTTTTTACGCTGGTAAAGACCGGTGCGTATTCCTCCTAATTGGAACAAGGGGCTCAAATTGCTGCCAACGACAAACTGCGCCTTATTGTTGCGGGCAGCCACAAAATTCTGAACCGTATTCCAGTCTGAAGCAGTTCCTTCAAGTTGATTTTCTCCGGCGCTGACCACGCCGCCCTGCACATCAAAATAAAGCTTGGCATTATCTAACTTGAAAGGAAAGGCGACATAAATCCCGTCAGGGTCGGTGATGGGTAATTTTTTAACATCATAAACCAGTTCTATCCTTTTTTCTTGATGAAACAGGCGTATTTCTATTTTCACAGCGGATTTTTCATCGCAACATCCTGATTTACCTTCTATCATGACACTTTGATATATCGAACCGTTTATGCCGGCATTGATGTGAACATCCGTTAAGCCGGTACGGTTATAATCGGTCAACGTATATTTTGACATTTGCTCCCTGTTACCCAATGTTTCATAAACAAAAGCGCCCAATTGCCATGGAGATTTCATATCTACAATTTCCAACTGTAACTTTTTATCAAATAAGCTTTTAATGCTGCCTGTCCGGGAGTCGAAAACGAGTTTGAAATAATCGTTTTCAAGAATGTTATTGTCTATAGAAGTCGGAGGCAGTTCCGGTCTGTCGTCTTTCCCAGTGATAATGCGATAAGTTTTATATCCCATCGGCGGTATATTTTCGGCATACACGGCATAATAAGTACCTTCATTGCGCGAACGTAAGGGTTGCGTTAGCAATTCCCTGCCTGTTTGATCCACTATTTTAAACAGCCGGTTGCGTGGAATGATTTCATGGTCAATATAGAGTTCGATAACGCCTGAACGCATCCAATTCAATGTATTGAAGAAAGTTACGGTAGGATATTCTCCACGAAGGAGGTCGGGTTGCAACAAACCTATGGATGTTTCGTACATGAGTTGGGTGTTTTTTAAAGCATCCCATACATACGAAGACTTTTCAGCCCACTGTATTTCAGAGTTTTCGCCGGTGGGGTTACTGATACTTTCGGCAGAGCCGTAGGTATGTTCATCATAAAACAAGAGATTTTCATGAATATTTCTGATTTTGTCAGGAACTTGTTGCGGTATAATTTTATCTTTCAATACTGCCATTGAAAGCAATCCCTGTATGGTGGTCATATCTGACTGCGTTTTTCTTGCGGCTGCCGTTTCGCGGGCTGCAGAACCGAATCCGTCGGTCCACCAATCCGGATAAGCAACACGGTATACCGGAAGTTGATCCGCATATTTTCCGGTGATGTAATCCATAAATTCATGAATGGTAGCGCTTCTGAGTTTAGGGGTTTCATGCTTGTCGTTCCAGTCGCGGATTAAATCGCATTCATGCATGGAAGGAGGCGAATTATCGGTATGGTATCCCGAATATTGAACAGAAATGGCGTCAAACGGATAACCCTTGTTTTCAAGGTCATTGAGGTAACTGAAAATAGCAGGCGCTATAGAATCGGCATTAACGTTATGAATACCCCAGAAATTACCCGTATGATAATGATCGGCGCGGTAAGAATAGACCTGTTTTCCTGACGGCGATTCCCATTTGTAGACCGTAGGCCTGTCAAACGGAATAAGCGCGCGATCTCCATTTTCTCCCATAGTAAAATATTTGATTCCAAGGTCAGGCATATAATCGGCGAGGCACCATGCAATGCCATTCACATCATTTTGCATGGCGGTAGTTACGGGAATTCCTCGCTTTTTAAATTCAAGAATAGGTTCCAAAAAAGTCCTCAAGGAATTTTCGTCAGCCATTTCCGACATATTGAAGAACATACCGGTAACTTCTATCCTGCCTTCTTTAACATATTTTAAAAATTTATCCACTTGCTCTTTCGGGCGAGTTTGAAGATATTCCATTACAGGCCAGGCAGCTTCGCAGGTCCAACGGAATTTGGCGTCATCCGGATAATTATCCGTCAATTCGCAATATTCGACAGCATAGTCAATATATCGGATATGTTCGGCAAGTATTTCCGTTTGAGGCTTAGTATAACCGATGTCGGTATGCGTATGCTGGACAAGATATATCGTTTTGATTTTCGAAGGAAGCGCAGGTTTGGCTTCCGTGTTAAGAATATCGTTTTGTGAAAAGATATTTGTTGTTATCCAAAAGGATGTAACACAAAACAATAAAAATTTTCTCATGATAGCGATTAATTAATTATTAGGTATTATATTTTACTTCTTTTACAAACATCGACAAAAATAATTGGTAGATGCAGCATAAAACAATAATGACAACAGCTCCCCATTGTGCGCCGACAGCATCGGAAGATACGCCCATCAACCAAGGGAAAAGCGCTCCTCCGGAAACGCCCATAATCATTAATCCCGAAATTTCATTTGATTTTTCCGGCAAACGCCTCAGTGCAAACGAGAATATAATGGAAAATATATTGGCGCAGGCAAATCCTGCTAAAGCAATCAATCCGTATAAGAGGTAGAGATTGGACGCAAACACAAGTCCTGTGATGGCTATCAAGGTGGCGACAGCGCTAATAATGTAGAATCGTTTAGATGAGAATACCGACAGAATGATGCTGCCGAAAAAAGCTCCCAACATTCTAAACACAAAATACAGACTGATGGCATAACTTGCATTTTCAAGGGAAAGCGCTGTCCGCTCCTGCAATATCTTGGGCGCGGTGATATTTAAACCGACGTCAATTCCCACTACCGTTAGTATCCCCAGAAAAAACAGCAGGATATATCTGTCGCCCAACAGAGAAAGACATTCTCCGAAGGTAGATGTTTTTCCCGTGACCGGAATTTCTTCAATGGGCGTAGCGATAAGCCATAGCGACGACAATAGCGTGATTCCTGCATACAGCGGAAACATGAGTTCCCAACTACCGAACGAACGGGCAAAAAATGCGGCAAAGATAGGACCTAAAAAAGATGAAATAGCTTTGATGAATTGTCCCAGCGTGAGACTGCTTGTCAATTTCTCCGAAGCCACCACATTGGATAGAAGCGGGTTGAGCGAAACCTGAATGACCGTATTGCCTATGCCAATCATCGCAAAGGCGATAAGCATTGCACTGTAATTGTAGGCAACCAACGGTATGAGTAGCGCTACAATTTGTATCAACATACTTAGCAGTACTGTTTTCTTCCTCCCTATATGATTCATCAACAATCCTGTAGGAACAGAAAAGATGAAAAACCAAAGAAAAACCATCATAGGTAAGAAATTGGCGACCGTATCCGTCAATGCGAAGTCTTTTTTAATATGGTTGGTAGCAATTCCGACGGCATCGGCAAATCCCATGATAAAGAATCCGAAATAAACAGGTAAAGAGCGGAAAACAGGATTTTTCATATTGTAAATTATTACGATGCAAAGATAATAATAATAGCGAGATATTGTTTTGTATGCATTGGAAAAATATTCTATTGTTTTTCGTAAAACAATATTTCATAAATAATATGCCGTTTGAAGAGAATATTTTTTTATCTTTGCGCGACATATTACTGTATAATTGATTAAACTTCCTTTAAAATGAAAGTATTTATTTTTACACGCTTCTTTTCAATCGCGTTTTTGTGCCTGTTTTTTTCCGCTTGCCAATCTGCATCGGTCGAACACAACGAAGACGGCATAACGGTCTGTCTGAATAGTTCTTCCAATAATATGCCCAAAAGGATTCGATTACAAGTTATCACCGATAATATTATTCGAGTCACCGCTTCTTCCGATACAGTGTTTTCCAAACGCGAAAGTTTGATTAATGTTCATCCGAATACACTTAAAACGGGATGGGTCGTATCACAGTCAAACCGTGATATTAGTATTATTACTCTTTCCATCAAAGCGACTGTTTCGTTGAAAACAGGGGAAGTCTCGTTTTTTGACAAGGATGGAAAAACCTTATTAGCAGAAAATACCGGCGGAGGAAAAACCTTTCAACCGATGGAAGCGGATGGAGAAAAAGCATATTCCGTCCGGCAAATATTCAAATCACCCGACGATGAAGCTTTTTACGGCTTGGGACAGCACCAGTCAGATGAATTCAATTATAAAGGGAAAAATGAAGTTTTATATCAATACAACACGAAAGTATCTATACCTTTCATTGTTTCTAATAAAAATTACGGACTGCTTTGGGATAATTATTCATTGACTAAATTCGGTGATCCAAGGGATTATGCGCAACTGAATCAATTTACATTATACGACAAAACAGGTAAAGAAGGCGGATTGACCGCCACTTACCAAAGCAGAAGGAATCAGGAACAAACTTTGGAACGTCAAGAAAATACGCTTGACTATTCTAATTTGGAAACCGTTCATAATTTTCCACCCAACTTTTCACGATACGATACAATCACTTGGGAAGGCGCCATTCAACCTAAAGAATCGGGCGTTTACCGCTTTCTTTTATATTACGCAGGATACACGAAACTCTATTTAGACAATCAATTAGTGGTAGCCGAACGTTGGCGCACAGCTTGGAATCCCAACTCCTATAAGTTTTCATCCAATCTGGAAAAGGGACGGAAATACAAACTGAGAATCGAATGGAAACCCGATGGAGGCGTTTCATACTTGAGTTTGAAAGCGCTAAGTCCTGTCCCTGCCGCTGAACAAAATAAACTTTCATTCTGGTCGGAAATGGCCGATCAGATTGACTACTATTTTATTTATGGAAATTCCATGGATGATGTGATTAGCGGTTACCGTACTATTACGGGGAAAGCGCAAGTTATGCCCAAATGGGCGATGGGTTTTTGGCAAAGTCGCGAACGTTACAAAACGCAAAAGGAATTATTGGATGTTTTGAAGGAATTTCGTCAACGCCGGATTCCGATTGACAATATCGTACAAGACTGGTCATATTGGCCCGAAGATGCGTGGGGAAGCCATGATTTCGATTTACAACGCTATCCCGACGCCACTGCCATGGTCAACGAAGTTCACAAAATGAATGCGCGAATAATGATTTCCGTCTGGCCGAAATTTTATTATACGACCGATAATTACAAAGAATTTGATAAAAACGGATGGATGTATCATCGCGCGGTTCAAGACAGCGTTCGCGACTGGATTGGGAAAGGTTATATCGGCTCATTCTATGACGCATACAGTCAGGGTGCGCGTCAATTGTTCTGGGATCAAATGAATAAAAAGTTATACTGCCGCGGATTTGATGCTTGGTGGATGGACGCTTCCGAGCCGGATATTTTGTCAAATTCACCAATAGCGTACCGTAAAGCGTTAATGAATCCTACTGCGTTGGGTTCTTCTACCCGGTATTTTAACACGTATGGGTTGATGAATGCCAAAGGAATATACGAAGGGCAACGGGGAACAAATAACAACGATCGCGTATTTCTATTAACGCGCTCCGGATTTGCCGGTTCACAAAAGTATGCTGCCGCTATATGGAGTGGAGATATTGGTACCCGGTGGGAAGACATGAAGGCGCAAATCTCCGCCGGATTGAATTTTGCTATGGCTGGAAATCCGTACTGGACGATGGACGATGGAGGCTTTTGTGTAGAATACCGCTATATGCGGGCAAAACCAGGTTCGGAAGATTTGGAAGAATGGCGTGAATTGAATAACCGCTGGCATCAATTCGGAGCTTTTGCTCCTCTATTCCGAAGTCACGGTCAATTTCCTTATCGAGAAATCTGGAATGTAGCCCCCGAAACACACCCAGCTTATCAGTCTATGCTATATTACAGCCAATTACGTTACCGGTTGATGCCATATATTTATTCATTAGCAGGCTGGACTTATCTTTATGATTATACAATCATGCGTCCGCTTGTTATGAATTTCGAACAGGATATGAATGTGTTAAATATCGGCGACCAATATATGTTTGGACCAAGTTTGATGGTTTGCCCTGTATATGAATACAAAGCTCGTGAACGGGAAGTTTATTTTCCAAAAGAAACAGATTGGTATTCCATTTATTCCGGCAAATTCACAGCAGGAGGGCAACGATTGAAAGTAGATGCGCCTTACGACCGGATGCCTTTGTTTGCCTCTGCCGGCGCAATTTTGCCCATGGGCGATGTTATTCAAAGCACAAAAGAGAATCAAAAAGACCTGACGATTTTTGTCTATGCCGGAAAAGATAGTAAATTCATACTCTATGAAGATGAAGGCGTCAATTATAATTATGAAAAAGGAGCTTATTCAACTATCTCATTTACATATAATAATCAGGAAAAGACGCTGAGTGTCGGAGAACGTGCCGGAGAATTTTCGGGTATGAATAGCGACCGCATATTCAGTATTGTTTATGTTACTCCGGAGAAGCCTTGCGGAATTGATTCGCCTCAAGTAACGGCAACCATACATTACACTGGAGAAAAGCAAACAATTCATTTTTAAAAATTATGCTGGGAACAATTCTTAATGCAATCGCTGTAATCGCAGGAAGCAGCATTGGTTTAGCATTTAAAAAAGCGCTATCCGAAAAATATACAACTATCTATTTTCAGGCAGTCGGTTTATTTACGCTTATTTTGGGTATTCAGATGTCGTTGAAAATAAGCGCTCCTTTGGTGGTTGCATTAAGTTTGATTGCCGGCGGATTAGCAGGCGAATATTGCCGGTTGGAAGAACGGATGAATCGTTTGGGCGAACAGGTGAAGGCACGTTTTAATATAGGAAACAAACAATTCACCGAAGGATTAGTGACGGCTTTTCTACTATTCTGCATGGGTTCACTGTCAATATTGGGACCTGTGCAAGAAGGTCTTACAGGAAAGATGTCGGAATTGTTGAAAGCAAAATCATTATTAGACGGCTTTTCTTCTCTCTTGTTATCGGCGGCATTGGGAATCGGCGTTTTATTTTCGGTGGTTCCCTTGGTGATTTATCAAGGCGGAATCACGCTTGTTGTCCGGCTGTTCGGGAAAAATATTCCCGATAATTACATCAACGAGATAACGGTTATAGGCGGAATTCTATTGATTGGATTGGCTTTAGATATTTTGAATATCAAAAAACTCCGGATCATGAATCTTCTGCCGGCTTTGGTTTTTGTTTGTATTTTTTTGTGGTTGAGCGAGAAAATTACTCTCCCAATTTGATAATTTCTTCTTCTCCAACAGTTAATTTTTCAATACCGGAATCTGTAACCAAGTAGGTATTTTCGATTCCAACAGCTCCGACGTCAGGCAGCACAAACTTAGGCTCGAAAGCAATAACCATGCCTGGTTGAAGTGAATCGTTGGAGCGACCCATCAGTACCGGCGGTTCATTGATTTCCAGTCCAACGCCATGACCCACAAACTTGGCTTGTTGACTAAATCCCATAAAGTTATCAGCAAAACCGGATTTATTGACCATAGTAAGCGCACGGTTATAAATATCGGAACAAGGCGTTCCTGGTTTTGCCTCATCCATTAGCTTGTTATGCATATCTATTGAAACCTGATGCGCCCGGTAAGCGAAGTCAGGAAGTTTGCCGAAAGAAAACACGCGGGTCATATCCGACTGATAAGCAGTGAAATTTCCGGCAAAATCAATCATGACTGACGAACCTTCGGTAATTAAATCATTGCTTGCACCAATTGGAAGTATAGGATGGGTTCCTTTGCCTCCCAACGCAAAATCGATTGGAGAAGGAGTATCTGCATTCTTTCCACTCAAAAGACTTGCCATGAATACTTTCATATTTGCGCCAAAAGTTCGGAAATAACCGATGGAACCTTCTTTTCGCATGACGTATTCAACTTCGATTTGAAACGCTATCTCCGTCATTCCTTTACGGAAAAGCGAAGGAATGGTCTCAAAGATTTCCGCATGTTTTTTTGCCGAAAATCGAAATTGTTCAATTTCATAAGGCGTTTTTACCATTCGACATTCCCGAAGAATAGTCGTCATATTTCCCGTCCTGACAGGATGTAATGCAGCTTCAAACCGTAGAAATTCGTTATGTGTAATCTGGTCGGCTTCCAAGAAAAGGGTTTCCGGTAAAGGAATATTTTTATCTTGCAATGCAACAGGAATATCTTCCGGCTTGCGAATGTATATCACCTGTTCAGCTTTCAACCCTGAAGGGCGTTGAACAAACCAAACCGGTTCTCCTTCCGCCGGAAGAAAAATACATCCCGAAAATACGATCCCTGTAAGATAATAGATATTCACATCGGTAGAAATCAGGGCAGCCTCGCCGCCGGATTCTACAAGCTTTTGTTGTACGCGTTTTATGCGAATTTTTAAATCGTCTTGAGAAAGAAAAATATTGGCGTCCATTGTATTTAATTATTTCGTCGCTTCAAGCATCGCCCTGAAATACCCGATAGATTCACCGATTCCGGTAAACGGATCATCCATGTAACGTTCATATTCCAAACTGACTGCACCGGAGTAGCCAACAGCCCGCAACATATTGATAAACGCAGGAATGTCAATCAAGCCTTTTCCAACTTCGACCGAACGTCCGGCTTTCGTCGATCCTGTTACATTTTTCAGATGAATATCAAATACGCGGGAAGAATATTTTTGCAAATCGGCAATCGGATCTTTGCCGTTCCTGTAATCATGACCGATGTCTAAACACATTCCGATTCTCGGATCCAGATCTTTTGTGAGATTCCAGACTTCATCGGCGTCTTGATAAGTCGATTGATCCGGTCCATGCAAGTGAATGGCAAAATTGAAACCGTATGCTTTCACTTTTTTATCCACATAAGGAAGTAATTCAACATTGGGTACGCCAATAATCAACCGTACGCCAACTTTCTTGGCATATTCAAAAGCTTGATCGACTTCCGCTTGAGTTTTCATATAAATCGGACCTACAGCATAACCGGTTACATCTTTCGCTGCCAACTTATCTTTGAAATCTGCTATTTGTGAGTCCGTGCTGTTTAACGGCAAATGGAAATCCTTGATGCAAAGATAGTGCATATCCATTTTCTGCATTTGATCTAAGGTTTTATCCAAATCAAATTTTAAAAATGAATAACCTGCCATCCCCAATTTGAATTTCTCACCGGTTTCCGGAGGCAATAAAGTGCCTTCTATTTCTTTGATTTTGATGTTTTTAAAAAACACTTCATCGCCATGATCCTGTAATAGAATATATCCTTCGGGTTGATTTCCGAAATTCGGCCAATTAGCATATTTACTGTATGCGACCAAAGCGTTAAATTCTTGTGTATTTCGTACATATTCAAGGATTTTTACGCCATTTAAATAATGTTGGACACGCTTACCGTTTACAATAATCATCGCCGTATTAAAACCCTGTTCATCAAACCGGTAATTCGGATCAGACCGGTCGGGCGGAATCAAATCATAAAGCGATCCTAACTGACGATTTCCTTTTACGCCTAATTTTGCATCAGGATGGTTTTTATCGTCAAGTATTTGATATTCGCAACCGATAGCGGATCCATCACCTTTATTTAAATCCGTATCAACGAAATACTTAATTCCACTGTTAGCGCCTTTGGTAATCTTAAAATCAACCTTTAAAATAAAATTCTTGTATTTTTTTATTGTAACGATATCGCCTCCATTCGCTGATTCGGCGCCGCCGGAGGGATCTACCCGCAACACACCATCTTGAATTTCCCATCCTTTCGTTGGGAAAGCGGTAAGTTTAGCGCCACGCCATCCATCGGTCGTTTTACCATCCCACAATAACTGCCATCCATCTTCTTTTTCTTTAGGCGTCAATGTATTATCCTGGCTTCTAACCGGCTGTATTAATAATACGACAAAAAACAAGCAAAATATTCCTACAATATATTTCTTCATAATTCTTATTTATTTTTTAATTCTCAATTCTCAATTCTCAATTCTCAATTCTCAATTCTCAATTCTCAATTCTCAATTCTCAATTCTCAATTCTCAATTCTCAATTCATAATTTATAATACTCTTCCCAACCCAAACGCGGTGGCGTTTGTATCAACATGGCATTCGCAAAAGCATCATTAGTAATCTGTTTGGTATTCCTGTCAAAAAGAATTTTCGTATTCATCCGTTGCGCAATGACGCCAAGCGTAAATACCTGAGCTAAAGGTCCATGTATTTCAAATGGCGAGCGTGTCTTTTCCTGTCCCTGACATGCCAAAAGGAAATTAGCAAAATGATTGGAAGAACTTTTTGGAACCGGTGGTAGTTTGGATTCCATTTCCTTCGCCTTACTCTCCGGAATAATCGAAAGCGTACTTCCATGCGTACCTCCTTTAAAAGTTAAATCTTTACTGTAAATAATCTTTCCAGGATTCAATTTGGAAGGCTGCAACTTACCGCCTGCAACCGATGGAATATTCAGATCAATATCGGACGTACCATATCCTTCCGGTACAGCCGGAATATTGTTCAAGCCTTCATACCAGGTTATATCCAGCGGAGGCATATTTCCACGTTGGGGGAAACGGAACAATAAAGTGCTTGCTTTCGGGAAAATATAATTATTATGACCTTCTACTTTCAGCGGATTTATTTCGTAAGGCAAACCCAAATCCAGAAATTCGTGAACAGTATCAATGATATGCGCACCCCAATCGCCTAAAACCCCCATACCGAAATCGTACCATCCGCGCCAGTTTCCCGGATGATATTTTTCATTGTATGCATGATACATAGCAGTTGTCGTCCAAAGATCCCAATTCATAGTGGGTGGAACCGGTTGCGCATCCGGATAGCGTTTCATGTTGGAATCCCATGGATACCAACGGCGGTCGGCATTCATGTGAGCGGTTACTTCCGTCACATTCTTGATAATTCCTGCGTCTTTCCATGCTTTGAACTGAAAATAATTAGCTTCGGAATGCCCTTGGTTTCCCACTTGGGTAACGATATTTTTCCGTTTTTTAGCTGCGGCAATCATTAGTTCTGCTTCATAGAATGTACGTGCCATCGGTTTTTCCACATAAACATGCTTTCCCAGCGACATGGCCAACATAGCTACCGGAAAATGAGAAAAATCGGGAATAGCAACAGACACTGCTTCGATTTCATTTTCCATTTTATCAAACATTTCCCGAAAATCAGTAAATTGTTTAGCGTTAGGAAATTTACTCATCATAGCCTGCGTATGTGGAGCGCCCAAATCCACATCGCAAAGGGCTACTACATTCGCTAAGCCTGTTTTATCAAATTCGGTAATAATCTCGGCGCCTCGATTTCCTATACCGACGCAGGCAAGATTGACTTTGCGATTAGCGCCCGCGATTCGTGCAGCGCTGGAAGCTGACATAGCGCGCAGTTCACTTAAATTACCCAAGGCAAGACCTGCAGTCGCCAATCCGCTTGTTTTCAAAAAATTTCTTCTCGTAATCATAGCGACAAAATATCATTGATTTAAAATAATTACAAAATTAAAATTTTATTATGGGTTTTCATAATAATAATATACTTTTTCTTTGAAAATATCAAAAAAAAACCGGAATACAGTTATTTAAGAAACTGTATTCCGGTTAGTAAAAAATGGCGGTTACCTACTCTCCCACGAAACGCAGTACCATCGGCGCCATCGGGCTTAACTTCTCTGTTCGGAATGGGAAGAGGTGGAACCCCGACGCAATAACCACCTGAATGACTGAATGACTGAATAATTGAATAATTGAATAATGTTATTCAGTTATTTATATTTTATTGGTAAAAGAACAAGAACTTTCGAGATAATTTCTTCTTAAACAAGCTTTCGGGTGATTAGT
>Ga0123354_10011080_pt1 | contig 13914 bp, 17 predicted proteins | sample TergutLab28metaG_2_FD_97872 | JGI IMG/M metagenome (GOLD analysis project Ga0123354, IMG submission 97872) | Labiotermes labralis P4 segment gut microbial communities from Petit-Saut dam, French Guiana - Lab288 P4 | ecosystem: Host-associated > Arthropoda: Insects > Digestive system > Gut ... | reverse complement strand
GTTTTGTTTGTGACGTACGGAGTGGCGCTTGCAGCCGGTGGTTCTTCTGTCTTCGGTTTTCTCCCACTGTTCATCATTCCACCATTGCTCTATACACGTTTGTCTCCGCATCGTGGAGTGTTATTGTCTGCGTCCACAGGAAGATATTAAAGTTTATGGATTATTTAACGACCCTATCAGTAGCTCAGGCTGTAAAGTGTTCAGTGGTAGAACAGTTGACAAATGAAGAATTGGAAATAATGTCGAAGATAGCTTTCATGACCCGATCATTTGCTTAGGACTCAGAGAAGCCGCGAGAAAGTCTCCAGACAGCAGGATTCCGGGTTTAGGTTTGAATCCTGGACCTCCTGGATACGACGGAGGATTACTACCCACTCTACCACGAAGTTCGATAATTGATCGGCATGCTAACGGACGGTATGGAACAATGGACCACGTATTCATGGAATTTAGCGTATTGCCGTGTTTGGCAGTAGGCTGGATGCGGCGATTGCAGTGACAAGTTTACGAATGATAACATTTGGAGAGACGTTGAAGGAAGTCGTAGTCTGTTTGAGTGTAATGTTGTAATGTGCTGTCATTTGGTTGTAAGGAGCGAGGGAACGCAGAAGCAGCCTAGCAGGTCTGCTCACCGAGGTGGTTTAGAACTCGCTGGGATGCGATGCAGGTGCGTCGAAATCATCGCTTCGCAACTCTGTCAATGATAAGGTTCAGTATATCACGCACAAGCTTCGGCTTTGAATCCTGGAATATGTCTAAACAGTAATTTAATTAGCACACCAACTAATGCACTTACATAACATTTTTAAATTAAAACATTTAAAATCGCTGCAACATGTTTCGATCCTAAGATCATCTTCAGGGTGCTACACTGTTCCTTACTAGTGTTGCTCCCTGAAGATGACCTTCGGATCGAAACATGTTGCAGATATTTTAAGTGTTTTTAAATGTAAAAATTTTATGTATGTGCATTAGTTGGTGTGCTAATTAAATGACAGTACGAAATGCACGGTGCAACGATAAAGATTGTCTAAACAGTATTTTAAAAATTTAATTCCTATGTCACAGGCAAGAAATCGTCCCCATTAGAAGCAACAAACGGTTTATGCTGTACAGCGAGATGATCCATATTTATTCTGTGAATCATAAGGAACACACACACACACACACACACACACACACACACGCCGTGTGTGTGGACAAAATTCAAAGTTTTTTAATGTTTAAAGTACGTTATGTATGCCTTCACAGGCAATTGTAACCACTACGCTTTGATGGATTGCCCAACCTGTGACTCAACCCAACAAAAACTGATCCGTGTGTTATTTTTATGATGATTTCGCAGCATTGCTAGTGGCACGTAAGTGCTGTGTTAGCTATGTGTCACGATTTCGCTTACTTCTTTCTGCACCAACGAATTCTAATTAAATATTATGGCCATGTTCCGTAGTTGCTCAATACTGTACAATCTGTATAACGGGTAATTTCAGCACTAATGACGCGTTGTAGATCTCGTATAGTATCAACCTGTCCGATGCAAACCCAGACGAATGCGGCGATAATGACACAAATATTATACTATGCACGGTGTCATCATACATTATACCATTTTATTTACCTCCGCTACTTCATTAAATTCACGACCTCACCAATTGGTGTTACACGATACATTTACAGGAATATGGTTTATACATATGAGCCCCAAATCTATGCACACAATGAATACGTAATAGGCATCAGCGTGTTCACACACACACACACACACACACACACACACACATATATATATATATATATTAACCGATGGGCTGTCTTTCTGTACGTAAGTTGTAGGGGGTTTCGGGTTCTTAAATACCCTGTACGATTGTGTTTAAAAAGAGGGTTCGTATACAGACGCTTACAAAACGAGAAGTTTTAAACCGAATTTATAAATATTACTTTCCTGTAAAGTACGTGGTGGCGCTGCTCTACAAAACTGGGGGTCGCGGGTTTGATTCTTGATGGGATCATTGAGATTTTTAATTGCTTTAATCCTTCCGGCCGCACTATGGCCCTTGTATTGACTCAGCCTCTAGCAGAAATGAGTACCAGGGGTATCTCCTGGAGGGTAAGGGTGGTCGGTGTTTGGGGATGACAACGTTACCACCTTAATGTGCCGATTGTCAAGAAATCTGGGAGCCTCAACTTCCTGGAGCCCTCAGGGCCTGTACAGGGATAGTTTGTTATTTTAATTTATTGCAAATCTTGTGCTATTAATCTGCTATTTGTGTGGGATTCAATTTATATACCAGCAATGAAATACGAGGTAAGTCTGGAGCTAACTTTTTGAGTTTGTATGCAGATGGTTTGAGCGATCGGACTTAAGATCACTTTTTTAATGTTTGTTTGTTGTTGTAATTATGTTACAAAATATAGTGCTTTTACTATTGTTACTGTATTAATATATTTTATTCTGGTAATAACGTACCAGTTTAGTGCAGACCTGCAATTTAGACTCGTTGGATGGAATTGCAACCTCAAAATTTTACACCACTGCTGTATCCGCAATAGTTGGCACAATTTGTTGCACCCACTCTGTATATATATATATATATACACGCTAAAGAAAACCTTCGCACTGTCACCATGTTGTTCAGTTGTATTCCACAAAGAAGGTTGCCATCACAACGGTCGTATACTTCAGAGCTCTTACTAATCAGTTCAGGAACATACAGTAAGCAACGCTGCGTCGCTTCCACTTCGCAATTCCGTCCGTCCGCCATACTGTTGGACGGATAGTAAAGGTAAAAAAGATAAAGCAGTCCCATTACAGACCTAGAGTGGCCCAGAGGGTTCAAGGAAGTTAAGGTTCCCAGATTTTATGACAACGGCACAGGATGGTGGTAAGGTTGTCACCCTTACGCACCGGCCACCTTTACCCCCTGGAAATGCTCCTGGTACTCATTTCTGTTACAGGCTGAGTCGACCCTAGGGCCATAGTGCGATCGGAAGGATTTTATGTCAATGAAAAATTCCAATGGGATCGAACCACCGACCTTCCAATTTGTAGCACAGCACCTTAACCACTGTGCTACTGCGGTCCCCCGTTGGACGGATAGTACAACGTTAAAATGTACAATGTTGGAGTGGCCTGCAATTCCATGTTTTGTGAAAACCGGTTACATTTCAAAATTAGAAATGGCACACACATATGCACAGACATCATACTGATCTCATACTCGTATGGCTGTGTCGTGTTCTGAGGAAGGGAGAGCTGACGAAGAGTTCTGGCTGTTTGGTAGTCTTGAATGAACTGTTATGAGAAGTGTAAGTAATCGGCAGTTGCTGTGAACCTAATGTCGTACGGAGAACAAAAAAAAAAAAAAACCGATTCAACAACAAATAAAGGAAGGAAAATGGCGCTGGTTTGGCGAAACACTACGTCATCCACACGGTGCAATAGAAAGACACGCACTGGGCTAGAACCCTCAGGGTACAAGGAAGAGGGGTAGACCAAGAACGGCCTGGAAAAGAACAATAGAATGGGCACTGCAGAAGGCTGGAAAAAGCTGGAAATAGGCAAAAGTACTAGCCTTATTAGAAACCAAATGGAAGAGCTTTTTGAAGGCCCAGTGTTCCACATAGGAACAAACGGAGACAGTGAGTTATGACGAATTTTGCTGTCGTACGAATGCAGTTGGAAGCCTATGTGCCCGCATGCATGCAGTCATGCCTCTAGTTTGTATGTGTGCCTGATAACCTGACTGGTGGAGGTCATTATCCTATAGAATAGTTGTATCAAAGGAATGGCTTTAATTTGTTTTTAGGTGCGTTCGAATCCATGCAGAGCGCCAAAGAAGACTGTTTAGTCCGTCCGTATGTACGCTTATAAAAGAGCGCGAGAACAGCTAAACTGATCTGCGTAGAATTTGACATTGGACAAATATACGAAAAGCTGTTGTGTATTTTTGTTTGCGTCTTCAGCTGAATTCATTGTGTATTTACCGGGGCAGAGGTTGCAGGGACGAAAAACACATTTTATGTTCAATATGCATATATTAATCGCTAGGGTTTTTTTTGACTCCTCCATAATTAAAGAAAAGTGACATCTTGTGTACATTTCTGAACTTGTACACGAAGATTCAATTCTTGCTTAAAACCAACAAATTGCACAATATATGTAAAACATTAAAATCATATTTTTTAGTTTCACATTAAAATAGATTTATATTCCTCCTACATGTTTCGATCCCCACACGGGATCATCCTCAGGGAGTATGCACTATATCGTGAGTGAAGTTATTAAAACAAGTTATTTATATAGGTTATCTGGTAGCATGCGTATTCAGATAACCTATAATAATAACTTGTTTTAGTAACTTCACTCACGATATAGTGCATACTCCCTGAGGGTGATCCCGTATGGGGATCGAAACATGTAGGAGGAATATAAATCTATTTTAATGTGAAACTAAAAAAATGTTATTTTAATGTTTTATGTATATTGTGCAATTTGTTGGTTTTAAACAAGAAATGATATTGTATTGTACGGCAATACAATGAAAGTTGTACACGAAGAATTGACAAGAGGGGAGTGTACGCAAAACGTAACATAGAGACGCGTTTGTATGACATATTCTGAGTGTGTGTGGCTGTAGCCGTAGGCATCCAGGATGCAATGCATATGCGTTATATTGCCATCTGTTGCCTTCCTGCCTCTACAATATTTTTCCACATTATCTCACAAACAGCTCGATTTTCGGGGGAAAAAAAGAAAAAAAGAAAAAATAAAGAAGAAGAAGAGGTTATGGAACACAAAACGTGTGTTTTGATTTTCGCTAGAACTTTTGCCAAAAACATTTCTCATTCTAAGAATTGAGCGGTATATGATTAAAAAATGTATATTGGTCTTCATGTAAAGTAACCCTTATTCTTGTCAGATTTTAGTGAAATTTGAACTTTCTCGACAGATTTTCGAAAAATACTCAAATAATCAAATTTCGTGAAATTCCGTCTAGTGGGAGCCGAGTTGCTTTATGCGAGCGGACGGACAGACATGACGAAGCGAATAGTCGCTTTTCGCAACTTTGCGAACGCGCCTCAGAATGTTTCGGAGCTTATGCCTGGCCACATTCCCACACGAGTAACAAAGGAATGCCCTGTGTTGCAAACTGTGTGTATGAGAGGCCTTTTTTAGTCTCTTAAGGCGCTCCGTCAAAATACGACACCAAATCATATATTAAATGAGACATGTAGAACGTTTATAACAGAAGCTGGGATAGCGTAGTTCGTACAGTGATTATGCTACAGGCTGGATGATCCGGGTTTCGAATCCCCGAAAGGCCAAGACATTTTTCTCTTCTAAAAAACATTCAGACCAGCCCATCCATCTTCCGGGGGAGTGTACCTTCCCGGCGGCAAAGTGGCCAGAGCGTGAGGCTCTCCACACACCTGCATCCAGTGGCGAGATAAACAATCAGTGGAGCTATGCCTCCACTCCATCAGTATGCTTTCAAGGCTCATACAATTTACATTCTTTCAGTGTGCGCTATAAGAATGCCAATGGGAACGTCATTCTTTATTCAGTCAATACACGAAGTATATCGGCTACTCTTTGATTGCGAGATACGAGGTTTTCACAGGGCTGTTGATAAAGGTTAGATTCTTCTGAAATGATGAATCTTCGGAGGGCTGGCTGCCTCCAGTTTCAGGGCCTCTGCAGCCCAAAAAATTGCTGACTTCTGACCTGTTTGAGTAAGTATGTACTAACGATGAATCGTCACATCTGAATTTTATATTCTCATAATACAAGGGAAGAGTTAGTCTTTGTCTTGATTATTTGTTTTTAGTGTACATGAGTTCAGCCTTCATGTATTTGCCCTGCGTCAAGTAAGAATATAGCATATTTGTCGCTGACCACGCCATGAAGGCGTATTGGGAGAGCAGAGGTAGAGTTCCACTTATTCTTAACCTCCGCCACTGAGTGGTCAACTTCACGCCCTGGCAGCTTTACCGCAGGACAAAACCCGATGCCGATTGTATAGGAGGCCGAATGGGCCCCGAAACCTGGTTGAATGTTTTTGGAGAAGAAAAAAATCCATCTTCAGTGCCAGAATTCAAAACGTGATCTTCCAGCTGCACCTAGTCACTTTGCAGACCACGCTACCCTGGCTGCCTAAAGTGAAACTAGGCATTTGGAAATACTGCCCTTTGTCCGCGTCTCGCTTAAATTAACCAGTTTTACCTTATTTATCTGGGAACAGTCATGATTTAAAAACAGAGACGTTGACAGAGTGTACCCACCACGACGTGAAGCTATGCAGACATTTCCCAAACTCTTCTTTTAAGTAATAAAGTGTCTGGTAGATTAACGAGATGATTATCATCATCATCATCATAATCATGATCATCATGCGTGATGTGACAATGAGGTTTGTTTTTTGATAAATGCTTCGTCTCCTTGTGTCCTGCTTGCAGTGTAATCACATAGTGTATCTGTAGCTGTATTTGTGCAAATTGTAGCTGTATTTGTGCAGTCTCCGTGCCCTGCTTTCTGCACTGGTATCTTCCTTCACATGATCTGCCGACAGTGGTGGCTGTCATTTAGTCAAGAACCTTCTTTCTGTAGTCTCCCGACAGGCATATTTTCTATAGGTAATATTTGACAGTATGTTGATTTCATCAAGTTTGTTGTTGTGTTTCTACCTTAGATATTCCTTAAAATTAAGGCTTTTTTTTTAACTTTATGCTTTCTTGTGATATCTGATGTCCTCATAGCGATGACAAGATTCTCTGTTCCGTGTTGTGATCTCTTGTAGTTTTAGTACCAGCATTTCGGAAGTACCTGCTGTCTCCACTCTGATGTTTTTGCTTGTACGGATTAGCTTCAGAGTTTTTCCGGAATTGACTGGTATAATTTACTGGAATTTCTACTATGAATAAAGAAAGATACAGTGACATCCTCCGTCGCCCTAAGGATGCAGTCAGAACCAACGGTCGGTTTCTCCTTCACGACAATGCTCCAGCACACCGGTCGGTTTTGGTCAAGGATTTCTTTGCAAAGAAGAATGTGACAAAACTGGTCCTGATCTGGCTGCAGCTGATTTCACCTGTTCCCTTGACTTAAATTAACATTGAAGGGACGGCTCTTTTGTGATGTTACTGACTTCATTAAGAATTCGATGGAAGAGCTGAAAAGGTTGTTACAAAATTGCAAAAGGGACTATTTTGAAGGAAATGTAGCTTCAATGATACTGTTTTGGATTTTTCTGGATTAAGGTGATTCAGGGAACATTTTGAAACTACGAGGTGGTTCATTTTTTAGACCCCATAGTACACTCGTCCTTAGTGGTTGTTATTAGTGCTGCTGGTGGTGGCCATTAAGGGTGCAGCGATGTGACAATCGTGTTGGCATGCGACTGAAGGAGGCTGTCGAAGTTGGGCCAGGCGGCGCTGCAAGGTGGTTGGACCAAAACCCACAGAGGAGCGAGTCGCTAGAGCGCGCGTCTCACAGTGTGTTACGTGAAGTCTAAGCGTACGGACGTGTCGTGTTGGTGGAGCAGACTTCGTGACGTACTCTTGTTACAACACGTGTTGTGCTGTGTCAACGTGACGATGACCCCAACGTAGCCAGTAATAAGGTATGTGAACAATGAAGTACACATCTGCCATCGAAGTGTGACAGGCATTGAAGGACACAGTGAAATGGGGACTTCTGATTAACCGGAAAAACACAAATGACGACGGGTTGAGCAGTGTGAAATGTGAACGTTTGATAAACAGAAGAAAAAAAAAACACGTGTCATCGAATTGTAACACCTGTTGAAGAATATCGTCTAGTGTAACATTACCTTCATATTGTTTGGTGAGTTTTATTCAGGTTGTTTTCCTATTGTGTTGTACAGCATGCATATTATTTGACTGAAAAAAATCGTAGACAACAAGATACAATCTGAGGGTATCCTTAAAGTGAATGGAAACAGGTACCACAGTGGGCTTTTGCTGCAATGTAGTTAGCACGCCAGCTTCAAGTGTGGGAGTTCCCCAGATCGAATCTCGATCGCGGTGCCGCCGTCAAATTTTGTATTATTGTTTTATTTTTTTAATTTCAAGCCACAAGAACAAGCCATGTCTCGCTTCTTCTTAAACGCCCAGTTCGGCTCTGCGCTCCACCCTTTACAGCCCCCTATTCAGTGGGTACCGTGGTACTTTCCCGGACGGTAAAGAGGCCGGAGAGTGAATTTGACCACTCACATGCATCTAGTGGCGACGTTAAGGATAAATACACCTCTACCTCCTCTTCCTCTGTACGCATGCCTTAATGTCATGGGAAGGGAAGGTTTTTCCTTTACCTTTACCTTTATGCAATTTCAAGCCAGCGGAGCAGATTAGATGATAGATTAGCACATCGGCCTCCATTTCAAAGTAAGGTCTAAATGTCTGTAATCTCGCCCGCTGCATCACACTGTTCTTATTGACATCCGTCACGTTTTTCCTGAGTAAAGTAAGAGAATGACAGGCTGTCGGCTTTTTCTGTCCCATCCTTACCAGCGGAAGTTACATAATTATATTTCATTCTTCCCTAAAACAACGGAAGTTGACACAGTGTTGCTAAATAGCAGTACACATTGACGTCATTGTGCCGTATTGCCGAAGATGTGTGGCTGTGTTCACGGCATCACGACGATCTGTTTCGAACGCCAGTTCTGTGGGATAAATGTAGGACGCTGTCGAATTATGATGTTGCCGCAGTACTTCGAAGTTGACGCCTGGCGTTTGCGGCGTCGTATGAGGACAACCTGTATAAAGCTATATTCAAGGCCCATTTTACGACTCTCTATTAAGTTCAGGTATTACTTGACTCATGAATTACTTGAAAGGATGTTATTATATAGGCAAAGTGGAAATAAAACCTTCTCGTGTTTCACGGTACCATACCGGCTTTCCCCACGAGAGAGAGGAAAATGCAGGAAAAAAGTCATGATATCCTGTACCTTCACCCGGATAGGAACCATGTATAATCCAAAATACCAGCCTTGAGCTTTGAGCTGACCTGTTTGGATTGTTCATTAAAGGTTGTTAACAGATGATGGTATGTGTATACGTATGTGTTTGTGTATGGGGACGTGCGATCGTGCGTGCGTTTGTATTTTGTATATAGACCTGACTTTTTCATTTACACTCACAAGAGCTGCTGTTCAAGGAAAATGACTGCGTTAGGGTCCATCCTGGGACGGAAAGAGCAATTCATAATGTGGATTTAGTATTCGAGTTGTTTCTTCGTGCTGTAGCGATAGAAGCAGGATCATTCGTATAACGAAATGCACTCGTGAGTTTTGAGGATTGAGCAGTATTTTCTCTTTAGTGTTTTTAATTGTGGCATGTGTCGTTGTTTCGAAATATTCTGAAACGTAACTTAAAATAGGATGAAATATGTCTAACTATCTCGCCTCATGCTCTACGTACTTCAAAATGAACGATTTTTCCAGTATTAGCGCCACTAGCTGTGTTGCAAAACAAACTATTTCCGTCCGTTCAGAGACGTTTTTGAATATATTCTGCCTTTGGATTCATAGTTTGTAATTTAGGGGGAGGAACTTTTTATCGGCGATCATTATTTAATTTTTTTCCAGTTACAGTTTTTAAATTAAACATATTTATCAACTTAACGTGCTTATGCCTTTAAGAGAAGAGGCAGTCCTGAATATTCTTGTACTGTCCATTTTCTACTCATCATTTGGCACTACAGTCAGACAGGGACAGAGTTTTCCCTAGTTGCGATATTTATAAACTTTGCTTAGTAAGCATTGTATTTCGGAAGCATTATATACCTGTACTGTATCCTCATTGTGATACATAAAACCGAAATTAGTATTCGAGCGCTGTGAAACAGAGGCCCATTTGACGGGCAGTTAAACTGCTCCTCCCCGGCTGTCCGCACTGATGTGTTCGTAAGACAGAGCAACTGGCCTCGTAGCGCCATAACTCGTGGGGCTGGTAGCTGGTTTCCGACGGCAGAAGTCTGTGTCAGTATCAGAGCAGTCCATATGGTATTTGTAGTGGACAAAATGGCAACGAGATGGGTTTTTTTTATTCATTCCTCAGTCATTTGAGGCATGGATAGCGGGCTCATTGAAACCCGCTTTTCCATCGTCACATAAGACACACCCCACCAATAAAACAAAGAAACAAGCAATCTTTTTTATGGGAGGTGACAAGTTCTGTTACACATTGCACTGACAGATGCACTGAGATTAAGTCTTACTGTGTTGTGTAACACAGTGTACCAAAAGTTTAGTCTGCTCCTTTGTTCTATTATTTGGGGCTCCAAGAAGACAAGGGATTTAAAATGCAGATCGAAGCTGATTGGCCCCAACCTGAATTTCAGCTATGGCGTTTGGTCCTGTCTTACAGGCGTGTATTCAGTGTGGTTGAAAATGTAGTCAAAATCGCGTAACACCGTGTGGTGTGCATAAGACAACTTAGTCTGTTAATAGATCGGCAGCCTAATCGTACATTTGTTTGTCAGAGAGCTTTCCAGCTATTTTGAACAAATGAAATCCTTAAAAGCAAAATGGTTTTCCATGTATAATATACGTTGACAATTATGTACATATTACGTAATATTGAGGCGCGATCTTGCAACAGTTATTGCAGTGGGAAAGCAATAAGTATTACATATTGTGAGTGCGTGCGTGTGTGAGTGCGTGAGTGCGCATGTGTGTGTGTGTGTAACCTATACAGCAAGCAAAGCGCATACACCGTATCATATTGGCATCTGTGGCCTGCTCGGATGTACAATATTTTCCCACGTTGTCTCATAAACGGCAGTATTTTCTAAAAACAATTATTGGACATAAAATGTGTTTTAATTTTCTCTGCAACTTTTTTCTGAAACATTTCTCATTCTATGAAGAAATCAGAATGGACGCAAAAGTATTGTACAGAGACTCAGTATTTGAGAGGAAAATACTAAGAAAAATATTTGGGCCAACTTCTGTGAAGTTACGCAGCGTAAATTGGTAGTTATTTAGGCCTACCGGTAGGTTGTCCCGAAACGTAGGTAAATAGCTGCCAATATGTTCTGCGTAACATCACGGAAGATCTAAGATGTCATTTAACTCGCGACGGTAGCCTGAAAACGCCTATTTCGTGTACTTATTCATGTCGATGACGATGTTTGAATGCCATGCGTACAAACAGTGACATGGCAATTAGCTGAGGGTGCGCCTAAGGTAACAGCATGCCTGCACGTCCGATAACCATCAACTGCCATTCAGCGTTTAAAAAATCGCAATACAAAGCAATCAGTACGAAAGGTGCAACGCATCCAGACCGTGGCCCTGCGACATGTGACGAAGTCAGAACCCGGACTTGAAGGTAGACTCTGGAACTTTGGTAGGATTCATGGGTCTGCAACCTGCGGCCACGTTTTTAGGCGCGTTCGTAAAATTACGAAAAGCGACTATTAGCTTCGTCATGTCCGTCCGTCCGTCTTTCCGCATGGAACAGCTCGGCTCCCACTGGACGGGTTCTCATGAAATTTTGATATTTGAGTACTTTTCGAAAAACTGTTGAGAAATTTCAAGTTTCATTAAAATCGGACAAGAATGACGGGTACTTTGCATGAAGACCAATAAATACGTATTTTTTTATCATATCTCGCTCAGTTCTTCTTACAGCGAGAATTGTTGCAGACTGAGGCTGTAGAGGAAATCAAAACACACATTTTGTGTTCAGTAACTTCTTTCGAAAATGGCGTCTTTTATGAGATAACGTGGAAAAACTTGTAGAGCAGAGCAGACCACGAATGACAATATAGCGCATGCACATTGTATGCCGGATAACGAAGGCTACACACACACACACACACACACACAAACTCTCTCTCTCTATCACATACACACACACACATTCTTTCTCACATACACACACACACATACAAACTCTCTCTCTCTCACATACACACACACACTCACACACACACACACACACTGTCTCTCTCACATACACACGCACACTCACAAAATCTCTCTCTCTCTCACACACACACACACACACACAACACTCTCTCTCTCTCACATACACACGCACATACACACACACACTCTCTCTCACATACACGCACACACATACACACTCACACACACACATGCACACACACTCTCTCTCTCACATACACACACACACGCACAAAAACTCTCTCTCTCTCACACACAAAACTCTCTCTCTCTCTCACACAAACACATACACACACACACACATACACACACACTCACACAAACACACACATACACACACACAAACTCTCTCTTCTCACACACACACACATACACACACACTCTCTCTCACATACACCCACACACACATACACACTCACACACACACTCACACATACACACACACACTCTCTCTCTCATACACCCACATACACACTCACACACACACATACACACACACTCTCTCTCACATACACACACACTCACAAAATCTCTCTCTCTCATACACACACACACTCACGCACACACACTGTCTATCTCACATACACACACACACACACAAACTCTATCTCTCTCACACACACACACACACACACAACATTCTCTCTCTCTGACATACACACACACACAAACTCTGTCTCTCTCTCTCACATACACACTCACACACACATACACACACACTCTCTCTCTCACATACACACACACAAACACTCACAAACTCTCTCTCTCTCTCTCTCACATACACACAAATCACACACACACATATACACACACACACACACACACACTCACGCACACACTCTGTCTCTCTCACATACACACATACACTCACATACTCTATCTCTCTCTCTCACACACACACACACACACACTATCTCTCTCTCACATACACACACACACACTCACAAAATCTCCATCTCACATACACACACACTCACAAACTCTCTCTCTCTCTCTCACACACACACACACACACTCACACACACACACACATGCTCTCACTCTCTCACATACACACACATTCTCACAAAATCTCTCCCTCACACACACGCACAATCTCTCTCTCTCTCTCTCACATACCCACACACACTATCAAACTCTCTTCTCACACACACACACACTCTCTCTCTCTCTCACACATACACAAACACAAACTCTCTCTCTCTCTCACACACACATACTCTCTCACACACATACACATAAACACTCACAAACGCTCTCTCTCTCTCTCTCACACACACACACACACACAAACACTCACACACACACACACACTCACACACACATCTCACACTCACACACTCACTCACACACACACACACAAATTCTCTCTCTCTGTCACACACATACACACACACTCACACACAGACTCACACACAGACACACACTCACACACACTCACACACAGATACACACACACACACTCACACACAGATACACACACTCACACACACAATCACACACACGCACTCACACACACCACACACACTCACGCACACACTCACGCACACTCACCACACAAACTCACACACGCCACACACTCACACAAACACTCACACACACTCACAACACACACATACACACACAGTCACATACACTCACACACACATACACACACACTCACACTCACACACACACAAACTCATACACACACATACACTCACACAAACACACACACCCACACCAACTCATACACACACACACTCACACTCACACACAAACTCATACACACACACACTCACAACACAGACATTCACACACATACACATACACTCACACACACTCACACACACACACTGACACTCACACTCACACACACATACACTCACACTCACACACACACACACACACACACACACACACCACTTTCACCAACAAACACATACTGATTACCACACCCAAACACACACACACACACCCACCCCCCCCCCCACCG
>Ga0123354_10011079_pt1 | contig 13915 bp, 10 predicted proteins | sample TergutLab28metaG_2_FD_97872 | JGI IMG/M metagenome (GOLD analysis project Ga0123354, IMG submission 97872) | Labiotermes labralis P4 segment gut microbial communities from Petit-Saut dam, French Guiana - Lab288 P4 | ecosystem: Host-associated > Arthropoda: Insects > Digestive system > Gut ... | reverse complement strand
TAAATTGCAATGGACTGTTATCTACGATCTTTCAGATTTATCAGGGACAATTTTTGCTCACCGCAATACACAACACCAGATAACTTTTAGACTTTCACCATAAAGATACAATACAGCAAGAATCAAGAAACGGAGACCTCACAGGTATCCGTTCTTTCATTGAGCGGAAAGCGCTCTCGACCCGTTACAATGTCATATACAGTTTCCAGGTTTGCGCTGCGGACATGTTCACATGGGAGTTTGCTGCATTCGATGTCTTTCCCCTAAGTCGCGCTCCCTATCATATAAATGATTCTTCAATGTGCGGTCTTGCTACTCTGTGCGGACAATCTAATCGTTTTATATAGTACAAGTATGCCTTTGCCACCCTTTTTCGCTTGTTAAAAGAAAAACCCACCTTTATTGACTAAAAAAAATGAGTCATTCTTAACAGTATATTGCTCTGAGGTCTGATGGGGGTTTGTCAACAGCTCCAAGTTGACCCGATGTTGAGTAGAATAAACCCGCCCGGGTATACTGCTCCGAGCGGCTTCTATAATCCAAGAAAATGCTTGAATGACCGTGAACACTATGGTAGTATTAGGTTTACAAAGCATAATGGGTTGTAGGGGAGGCAAATGATAAGCCGTTAAGCCGTTCTTTTGTGCTTCATAATGGATGTCCCATGTTCTCCGCCAAATAAGGAAGCCGCCAAATCGTAATCGATAGGCGGTTTTCTGCTGCAATTACAGGATGCCTATTCATTATTAATAGGATATACAGGCATAATTCTCAACAGCTGCAACTTAGCCCGACGTTGCGCTTATTAAGGATACCGACCAGGATAGTCTTGTTCCGTAGCGATATTGCCCTTTGCCGCTTCTAATATACACTTGTTTTCATCACGATTTATGGTATAGTATCGTCATGTTTAAGCAGCTTCTTTATTGATGATGCTGAGTAACGGGTTACTGCTGAGATACTTAAACTTGCGGGTACAGGAATTAGTAACTTACAGACGCGAAACGTCAATAAAAAACACGAAAATTCGATCTGTAAGTTACTATCACCGAGCTCTCGCGCGGTGCGCGGCGCAGCCGCGTGAGGGCTTTTTTCGCTAAGTGAGTAGGACGCGTAGCGCGGATTCATTTCGCCCGTTAAGCGCGCAAGCCCGATGGGTTGTGGGGCGGAACCCCACGTTAGTTTCGTGTCGTTTGGTGACACTTGTATCGTGGATGACTGGTCAGTGGGTACCCCTAAAATACGCAATGGGTACAGTCTGCACACAAGTTTACCCAATAATGCAGGCTTTCAGCCGCAGTGCTTGTGCATTGGCTGTAACCAACCTGTCTTTTTGAGATACACACTGACCAGTAACTATGAACCGTTGGAGCCATCGCCATATGTTTTCGTTTTTTGATACACAGGCAAAACAGATTTTTATTGGCAACATCCTGTTTGTTATATGCTGCGTGTTTTATCTCATGTGGTGGCTGCTGGCGTTCAAGCCGTCCGGCGCGATCACCGGCATAAAAACGGGTTGGCTGCTGATTCCGGCCAGTTTATCCGGCCTGGCGGGCGTTGTTGTGGCGCTTCTGGGGATAGCCGCGAAAACGCCGGATACTCGTCTGTTCCCCGGCGAATATGTCCTTTGGGGAGGTATCGCCGCATTCATTGTTTTGCTGGCTGTTACCGCGTGGCTGTTCAAGCGCCCGGCGACGGCGGAACTGCCATTGATTGTCGGATGGGGCATGTTTGCGCTGGCGGGAGTTAACGCGCTGTTCGGTCTCGGGCTGTTCTCCCATAGGCTTTCTATCGGATTTATCCTAATCATTGTCGCGGCGGTTCTGATCTCGCTGATATGCTATGTGCTTTACTATCATTTAGACAAGCGCGCCGGATACATAGACGGCATGATACCACTGTTGCTGGCGGTTCTGACGATGGCGGGCATCTCCGTTAGTACCGCTTACATCGGCGCAACGCAAATAATAAACAGTTGTTGTAAGCGGTACTAATCACCGCGCGTACGCGCGGTGCGCGGCGCAGCCGCGTGAGGGCTTTTTTCGCTAAGTGAGTAGGGCGGATTCATTCCGCCCGTGAGCGAACGACGCGAAAATAAGCCCGATGGGTTGTGGGGCGGAGCCCCACGTTAGTATGCTAATCTCGAATAAATAGGCGGCAAAATGGAAGGAGCCGCGAAATGATTAAAATAAGGAAATGTATGGAAAGTGTCAACTTGCCGCCGGATAAAGTTAAAAAGTGAGGCGATAATTATGAAAATCAACACGGTTACTGGCTCAATCGAAACATCCGGGCTTGGCCCGACCCTTATGCACGAACACGTTTGCTGCGCGGACTGGTCGATGCGGATGAACTTCGAAGATCGTTTCTTCGAGTTTGACAAAACAGTAGAAACCGCAGCCGCGATGTTAACGAAGGTAAAACTAGAGTGTGGCGTTACAACAGTCGTAGACGGCACCCCGATCAACCTCGGGCGCGATGTCCGCCTGCTCCGCGCGGTAGCCGAGCGCACCGGACTGCGCATCATCGCGTCCAGCGGCTTCTATTATCAAGAGGAACCGGGACTTGCGTTTTACTCCGAAGAGAAACTCGCCGATCTGCTGCTGGGCGAGTGCCTAAACGGGATCGATGGCACTGACATCCTGCCGGGGATCATGAAAGCCGCGGTGGAGACCGGCGGGGTCACGCCTTATGTGAGCAAGATACTGACTGCCGTTGGGAGCGCCGCCGCCAAATCGGGGCTGCCCGTGTTTTGTCACCACAATCCGCACCATAAAAACGGCGGGGAGATACTCGATGTTTTTGAGAGCCAGGGCGTCGCGCTCAACCGCGTTATCCTGGGTCACAGCGGAGACACGGACGACCTCAGCTATCTGGAGGCGATGCTGAAACGCGGATGTTACATCGGTATGGATCGCTTTGCTTACTGCGATATGACGCTCAGTTTGGAACGGCGCGCGGCAGCTATCGCGGCGCTTTGTGAAAAAGGCTACGGCTCCCGGATGCTGCTGTCCCACGATCTGGTCGTGTCGGGCTTTTTCGGAGGAGACGGCGATAATGCGGCTAAACCGGAAGCGCAGTCGCCGGACTTTACGTTCATCCACAAAAAGGCGCTGCCGGCGCTGCTGGCCGCCGGCATGACACAGGGACAGTTCGACAAAATAATTGTGGAGAACCCGAAGAATTTCTTCGAGGGGAAATAGCATAGTTTTTACTTTACCGCTACAGGTAACAATAAGATCATCGCCGAGAGAATCTCCGCCGAAACCGGTGAGCGGATACTTGCCCGGCGGTGATGATTTCCGATGATGAGGCGGTTGTAATGGCTTCCGCACTCGTCACAAAACACAATAAATAATATTGAATCAGATCGGAGGGAGTATGTCTTGACTATCAAGAAGCGTCTTTTCATATCGAACGTACTGATGATTATTATCCCTATTGTTGTGGCTGTTTTGAGCTTATCTGTCTGCGTGCTTGTCTTAAACATCATATCCCAGGGGCGGTTGTTTGCGGCTCTCAGAGCTGGAGATGACCAGCGGTTTCAATCCGAGGCTTTTCTGAAAGCGCAGGCAGTTATAATCTTTGTTATCGTTGCCGCCGCATTTGTCGCAATTTTATTTGTTACCAGCCGTTTTTTGATCAAATCTGTTTTCAGCAAGATAAAATATCCGCTCGACCTGCTGTCGGACGGCGCGCGCGAGATATCGAGCGGGAACCTGGATTACCGGATCGCTTACGCACAGGATGACGAATTCATGCCTGTCTGCGAGGATTTCAATTATATGGCGGTCAAGCTGAAAGTCTCGATTGAGGAAGTGCAGAGGAATGAGCGAAACCGCAAGGAACTGCTGGCCGGCATCTCCCACGATCTCCGCTCTCCGCTGACATCCATCAAGGGTTTTGTGGAAGGACTGATCGACGGCGTCGCCGCGACGCCGGAAGCGCAGCGGGAATATCTGGAGATCATCCGGCAAAAGGCAGACGATATCAATCATATGGTGAGCAAACTATTCCTTTACTCCAAAATGGATATGGGGGATTATCCCACAAACCCTGAAGAACTGAATCTCAGCAAAGAGATATCCGATTTGCTGGCTGTCTGTAAGGAAGAATGCAAAGCGCAGGGGCTGCTTATCAGCGCGGACAATTTGCCCGCCGAGTGTCTTATCATTGCCGACCCTATACAGTTGCGGAGTATTTTTATCAATATTATAGACAACAGTGTAAAATATAGAGACAAGGACATTGCGATCATGGTAATTGACTGCCAAAAAGCAGGCGGTTTCATCCGGGTCACATTTGACGATAATGGGCCCGGCGTGCCGGAGGCGGCTTTGCCAAAGCTTTTTGACGTATTTTATAGAAACGATCCTGCGCGCTCAAACGCCCGGCAGGGCAGCGGGCTGGGACTTGCGATCGCGGCAAAAGCGGCACAGCGTATGAATGGAAGGATCACAGCGGAAAACCGCGGCGAGGGCGGCTTACGGATCATTCTGGAGATTCCCGAAGTTATGGAGGATGGAGTGAAATGAAAAAGATATTGATTATTGAGGACGACCCGCAAATTGCCAAAATCGAGCGGGACTATCTATCGGTCAATGACTTTGAGGCTACGGTGGCGAGAACAGGCGATGAGGGGATCGAAATGGCGCTCGCCGGCGGGTATGATCTCATCTTACTTGACCTGATGCTTCCGGGGACAGATGGCTTCTCTGTCTGCAGGGCGTTGCGGGAAACACTCGACATCCCGATCCTGATGGTCACGGCGCGTCAGGAGGATATCGACATGATTAAGGGATTGGGCTTAGGCGCTGACGACTATATCACAAAGCCGTTTTCACCGAACGTGCTGGTCGCCCATGTGAAAGCAAACCTCGCCCAATATGAACGCCTGAAGCAATCCGGAATGCGCGCGACGGGCGATATAACTGCTGGGGATATCCGCATTCTGACCGGTTCCCACCGCGTTTTTGTCGGCGATCGGAATGTTGAGATAAAAAACAAGGAATATGAGCTCCTGCTCTTTCTCGTAACGAATATGGATATGGTTTTCAGCAAGGAAGTCCTATACGAGCGGATATGGGGGTTTGACGCGATGGGCGCGAGCGCCACGGTCGCCGTCCACATCAATCGGCTCCGCGATAAGCTGGAGGACGACCCCGCAAAGCCCAGGCACATTCAAACCGTATGGGGCGCGGGTTATCGCTTTGTTGTGTAATGATTGCTGCGCAATCATTACACGTTGATTTGAGCTGTGGCGCGGGACGCGCCAGATGGCACATTATACAAACGCTGCGCTTTTGGTATAACGTCAAAATGCGACGCAGCCCCACTTTTCAACGGGGCTGTTCATCTATCAGTTTACAAATTGTTTAGGATTGTTTATCCGGAATTTATATGCAGTTAATAATTTTCGATTATCCTTAAACAACTGGTTTTTATTATAGTTTTCCAGTATAAGTTATTATATCAATACGAAAGCGAGGTAGATTGCAATGGGCGGCTTTTTCCATTTTATTCTGAACCTGAATACATCGCTGCCCACTTTTGTCGGCGCGCACGGTTGGCTCATCTACCCGCTGTTATTTGGGATCATCTTCTGCGAGACGGGGCTGGTCGTCACGCCGTTTCTGCCGGGTGATTCGATCATTTTCGCCGCCGCCGCGCTGTGCCCGATAGGAAAACTTGATATCGCTGTGCTGGTGATCATCCTGGTCGTGGCTGCGATACTTGGAAACACGACAAATTATTATATCGGGCGGGCGCTGTCAAATTTACTAAAAAACAAAAACAAGCTGCGTTTTATCAAGCGAAAACACATCGAGGACGCGCAGCATTTCTTCGATAAATACGGCAGGAAAGCGATCGTCATCACAAGGTTTGTCCCGTTTATCCGGACTTTTACGCCGTTTGTCGCCGGCGCCGGTCATATGAAAATCCGGGATTTCGCCGGTTACAATGTCCTGGGCGGTGTACTGTGGGTGGCGCTTTTTTCCTTCCTCGGATATGTTTTCGGCAACATCCCCATCGTTCAAGAATACTACGACATCGTCATTATCGGCATTGTGTGTATCTCCGTACTGCCGATAGTGATTTTTAAACTGATAAAGCTGATTAGGAGACGTAGGACGGGTTCCCTTGCTCCGGACAGCGACGCTCCTTCGGCCAGCCAACCGGTAAAAGAGGAATAAATGTGAATTAACGCAAAGAATCATAATGTTACTATTTGATATTAAATACGGAGGATGTTTCATGAATCAGAGTATTTTACACTTTTTCAACGATATGGCCGGAAAATCGGCGGCGTTGGATGATGTTGCAAAATTCTTTATCAAAGGCTCTGTCATCATCATTCCAGTCGTGATTTTGGCGGTATATTTTGTTGGGATATTCCGCAAGAAAGAGCTATGGCGAACAGCGGCGGTCAATACCGGCTGCATCGTGGTGATCGCCCTTGTTATCGGGTTCATAATCGGGCGCCTAGTCCATGAGACACGGCCCATGTTCGCATCTGGAAGCGTGACCACACTGCTGCCTCACGCGAACGATTCGTCGTTCCCGAGTGACCATATGCTCTTCTGTTTTGGCGCCGCGTTCGGCTTTTGCCCGCTTAGCAAGAAACTAGGATTATCATTGATGGCTTTTGGTCTGCTGACCGGCATCGCGAAGGTATACGCGGGGCAGCATTACCCGCTGGATATTGTACTGACCATTCTTGTCGTTTATGTGATTTATCTCCTGTATCAAACGCTCATTTCAAAGTATGTAAGCAAGTTATATGGCAAATTTGAGCGGTGGATCCTATCATTGTCGCACTCAGCAGGAAAATGATTTACTGCGGCAAACTACATTTTTTCGCTGTCTGATATGAGCCTTGCGTATTCCATCGGGGTGACGCCCGCGATTTTTTTAAAATTCCGATACAGCGTGTCATTGCTGCCGTAGCCCACAGCCTGCGTGATTCTCGATATAGTCAGCTTCCTATCGAGCAGGAGTTCCTTCGCGTAATTGATGCGGCACTCGTTTATGTATTCCGACACCGTCTTATCAAGGAGCCTGCGAAACAGCCGTGACAAATGCTGGGGGCTTACATCCACCGCCTCACAGATATTGGGGATGTCCATGCACGGATCGCTGACATGCTTGCGGATGTACTGGCATGCCCGGTCCACGAGGTTGGCTTTCGTCGGGGAATCCGCGGAAACGCGGTCAAGCTCACCGAAGATATCTTCCGCAGTTTCGTTCAGCTTGGAAACGGAGTCCGCCGTTCGCAGACGGAGGGCGCAACCCGCCCTGTCGATCCCTTGCTCCTCGCATGACATCACCGCTTCCGACAGCAACTCGGCGACTGCGGCGATGCGGCTCTTAACCAGCGCATAGTTTCCGGCGCTACCGGCTACCTCCGTATCTAGAAGAGTCCTCACCAGTTGCGGAATGATCTCATATTTCCCAAGAAGAAGTGTGTTAACGAGGATTTGAATCTGTTTTATATATCTGAAATCGGCGATCGCCTCGCCGCCGCCCATCAGCCCGCGGTGAGAGATAAATCCCGTGTCGATATCGACGGAATGGGCGAAAAGGGAAATTTCACGTACCTGGGAATATGCGCGGCTTAGTCCGGACGGCGTATCGATCCAGCCACTGAGCGCCACACGGATATTCAGCCCGTAGTTTTGCTCGAGCAGATCCACCGTCTCCTGAATAATAGCCGTCACCGTCTGGTCCAAGGCGTCTTCAAAATCATGGCAAAATACAACGGCGAAATCACTGCCTACCCGGCTGCAAGCAACCTCCGCGCGCCCGGTAGCTACTGTTGACAGCACAGAGCGCAGGATGACAAGCGCGACGTTCCGGTTCTCCGTCTCGCTTCGGGTGTCAAAGAACATATCCGAGTAATCGTCGATGGAAAAAGCTGCCACGTGGTATCCGGCACAGGATGCCGATATCCCGGCGCCGGCCAGAAGCTCCACCGACAGCGGCTGCGTCAGGCTGCCTTCCAGGATCCAGCGGCTATTGTTTGATTTCAACTCCAGATCCAATCGATCGACATTGTCACGGTATCGGATGAGAGCCTGCTCGATCTCCGAGGTCAAATCGGCGTACGTGGGGTTGCTTGGGGGTGTGACGGGCAGCTTGCCGATGATTCTTGATATTTCCCTGACGTTGCGTCTTGAGGTGCGGATTGCCTGCACCACTCCGATGCCGGCGACGATGACAAAAAACAATAAAAAACACATAACAATCACCCGTGACGGGGCGTAAAACGATGCCGTCGGGATAGCCACCATGTAGGTAAAGTTGTCTGAATTTGTGAAAAAGCACTTTACGTCTGTGCTCAGGAGCCGACTGATCCCCGGATCGGAGTACCAGTCGATATTATTCGATCCGGAACCGATGGACGAGATATACCGGTTCTCGTCAAAGAGGCAGCACAGGGCGACGTTTTCACCGGAAAGAGTATTATACAGCACGGTCGTGTTCATGACTATGACGATATCGCCCGCCTTTTGAGAGGCGGTTGCCCCGTATAGTGGCGCCACATAGTACGGCTCCACGATTCCGCGGCTTCCGATATGCCACCCGGGATTATCCTCCTCGCCGGCCACTTCGGAAAAGCTCTGCCGTGTTTCCCCGATCTTTGCGAGAATCTCATCGAGTGACCTGGCGGTATAGAGCCCCAGGGAGGTCAAAATGTAGTCCCGATCCTGACAGATGACATAGATTTCGCTGATAAACGAGCTGCGGCCGGCATATGCCCGCAGGTCGCCGCAGAGCCTTATCCCTTCGCTCGTGGGGGTGTCCGGCTGGCTCAAGCTCCTGGAAATCGCGCTGTCGGTTGCGATCGAGTCCGTTATAAGCTCTATTTCTTGGAACAGCGAAGTAACCTGAGCCTCGAAATACTGCGCTTTCGTCTCGCCAAAATTTTCGAGCTGGCGAATCATCAGTGTGTGGATGCTGACGAACAGAGCGATCGCCACAAGAAGAGGAATGAGAATCATGGAGAAGTAGCCCATAAATATTTTCCTGTTTTGGCGAAATTCTCGCCACACACGGTTTAATCCAAGCATGATGCGCTGCTCCATACATAAATTCATGTTTTGCGGTTTCGGCGTCGCCGCGAGCAAAACGATTGTGCACAGAGAATTCGTTTTGCTCGTCCGTACGTTATATTAATTAAGTATTTTATTACTATCTTACACGATTTTCTATTAGGAGTCAAAAACTTTCAGCCGCATTAACGAACGCGACCGCAAATCCTCTCTTGTGCAACATTGCCGTTAATATTTCTGCACTTGGTGCGAGTGTTCCAGTTTGAATTGTGCAATAAGCCGAACCCATTCCCGAGGCAACTTGTACGCATCAAACGCCGGAAAATCTTTCGGGAGAGAGAAAACACGGCAATGTGACGAAATGAAACTTTACATTTTTATATCTGTATAGTAGCTTGTTTCCATCGGCAGGGCGGCGCGCTCTGCTAGTTCCAGATCGAGTTTTGGAAGAATCCAATAAAATGAAGAAGGGAAAGGAAAGATCATAATATGAAAACGAAAAGAATCCTCGTACTGGTCATGATCCTGTGCATGGCGTTCCTGCTCTTTACCTCCTGCAGCGGAAACACAAATTCCAGCGGCGGCAGTCCGGCGGTCTCCGCGTCGGCTGAGAACAGTCCAGCGGCTAGTGCACCGACAGCCAACAGCCCAGCGGCGAGCGCGCCGGCTGAGAACAGCCCGGTCGCGAGCGCGCCGGCGGAAAGCGCCCCGCCTTTGAAATCCCATCGCGACGCAGCAGCCGGCCAAAACGGTCAGCGCGGTCACGGTAGGCCTTGAAATGGACGGAGGGACGCTGGCCCCGTGGGCGAACGTCAAGTTCGGGAACAACGACATCTTTAAGGGCATCTACGAGAGCCTGTGCGTCATGAATTCCGACGGCTCCGTAAGCAACGATCTGATGCAATCCGTCACGAAGGTGGACGACCTCCACTACAACATCACAATATACGACAATATTTACGACACGGCGGGCAACCACATCACGGCGTCCGACGTGGTATTCAGCATCAACGACGGATACGTAGGCATCGGGAAGAACCAGGGCGGCGTGTCGGACCTTGACCACGTGGAGAAGGTCGACGACTACACGATCCAGTGGATCAACAAGACGCCGTTCGGAAACGGCATGGAGTACAAGGAGTTCGCCAACCCCAGGATCGTCTCGCAGGCAGCCTATGAGGCCAGCTCCGACGGCATGGCGACCGATCCGGTCGGCTCCGCCGCATATGTGGTGACGAGCTATGTACCGGGTAGCTCCATCGTACTGGAGAAGAATACAAAGTATTGGCAGACCGACCCGACGAAGCTGTCGCCATGCGGCATCGCGAACGTGGATAAGATCACGTATAACATCATTCTGGATTCATCCCAGATGGCGATGGCGCTGCAAGCCGGTAATATCGACTTCGCTGGCGCGCTGAACAGCACCGATCTGGAGGATTTCACGGGGAATCCGAATTTCAACATTGTGGAGAAGCCCAGCGTCTTGCCGTTCCTGCTACTCTTCAACCCGACGGATCAGAGCCCGTGTTCGGACATCAATCTCCGCAAAGCCATTCTGGAGGGAGTAGACAACAACGCAATCGTCGCGGCTTTAACTGAGGAGTCTGTGCCTCTGACCAGCATCTCCAACCCCCACGGCGTCGACTATCAGCCGGAGTGGGCCAACCGCACGCAGTGGAGCTACGACGCCGACGCCGCGAAGGCGGCTCTGGCGCAGTCGGGATATAAATCCGGGACGGAACTGAAGCTCCTTGTCAATAACGGCTCTTCCGTCGGCGAGGGCTGCGCGATGGTCATCCAGTCGGAGCTGCAGGAGATTGGAATCACCGTTACGATCGACACGGTAGACAGCGCCACATACCGCACGCAGTCCACCGACGCGTCCGCCTATGACCTGCTGCTGATGGAAAACGGCGGCGGCCCGTATAGCACACAGTGCTGGAACAACGCCTTCAGTTACACGTCCGGCAAGACACCGATCAACGACTCCACACTGCAGCAAAAGCTCGATAGCGCGATTGCGACGGGCGCTCCGACCGACCTGAACGCGTTCCAGGACTACGTGGATCAGATGGCATACGGCAAGGGCCTCGTGCAGCCGATTTTCCGGACCGCGAGCTCCACGAAGATTGCCCAGGTGTTCCTTGGGCAGGATAACAACTATCTAATAGGATGCAGCATCTTTAACTAAGCGAAACTTTTTCAACAAGCAGCGGCAACGCCCTTATCCGTAACAGATAAGGGCGCTGCCGCGGATAAGCCGGCAGGAAAGGCGGACAGAGATGTTACGGTATGTAATCAAACGGCTGCTCATCATGATCCCCGTCATCATAGGCGTCGCGATCCTGGTGTTTACGATCATGTACTTTGTGCCGGGCGATCCCGCGCGGGTCATACTCGGGAGTGACGCGACGCCGCAGGCCCTGGCGGCGCTGCGGCAACAGCTCGGGCTCAGCGACCCGTACCTGATCAGGCTCGGTAAATTTTTAAGCAACACGTTTCTGCATTTCAATTTAGGCACGTCCTATTTTATTAACACGTCCGTCAACGGCGAGATATTCTCGCGCTTCCCGCGCACCGTGCTGCTTGCGGTGTTCAGCGTCGCCGCCAGCTCGGCGATCGGCATACCGCTCGGGATCACGGCGGCGACCCACCAGAACAAGCTGGCCGATCGCGTCTGCATGGCCGTCTCTATCGTGTTCTTCTGCATCCCGCAGTTCTGGCTCGCGCTGATGCTGGTCATCCTGTTCTCCGTGAAACTCGGGTGGCTGCCGGCGTTTGGCATCGGGGGCATCCAATATTACATCATACCGGGCGTCGCGCTGATGTGCGGCAACTTCGCCATGATCTCGCGGCAGACGCGCTCCAGCATGTTGGAGGTCATCCGTTCGGATTACGTGACCACCGTACGCTCCCAAGGCTTTTCGCAGCACGACATCATATACGGGCACGCGCTGCCCAACGCGCTGATGCCGGTCATCACGATACTGGGCACACAATTTGCGTCGGCGCTCGGGGGGACGATCATCATCGAGACGGTGTTCTCCATGCCGGGGCTCGGGCTTTATATGAGCAACGCCATCACACAGCGGGACTATCCGATCATACAGGGGAGCGTCGTGTTTTTATCCATCCTATTTTGCGTTATCATGCTGCTGGTGGATGTCCTGTACGCCGTGGTGGACCCGCGGATAAAGGGGCAGTTCGTGAGCGGCGGAAGGAAAAGGAGGGCGGCGGTATGACACAGCCCACCATGCGTATGGAGCCGAACGCCGGCCTTGCGGGACAGGAGATGGCAAAGAAGGAGAGCCAGGGACTGGCAATCCTAAGGCGGCTCCTGCAGAATAAGGCGGCCATGGCCGGAGGGATCATCCTGCTCCTGTTCATCATCGTGGCGATCCTGGCGCCCGTGATCGCGCCGTACAGCTATTCCTCCATGGACCCCCTCCATAAATTTTTGTCCCCCAGCGCGGGGCACCTTTTCGGAACGGACGAGTACGGGCGCGACATCTTCACCCGCATCCTCTACGGAGCCCGGTTCTCCTTGACGCTGGGGATCGGCGCCACGCTGATCAGCACCGTGATCGGCGTGATCTTGGGCGCGGTCGCGGGGTACTTCGGCGGCAGGGTCGACTACCTGCTGATGCGCTTTATGGACATCTTCCAGTCCGTGCCGATCATCCTGATGACCATATGCATGTCCGCGGCGTTCGGCACGGGACTGTTCAACACCATCCTGGCGATGGGTCTCGGCGGCATGGCAGGGCCGGTGCGGCTTTTACGCGCGACGATCATGAGTATGCGTACGCAGGAATATCTGGAGGCGTCCACGGCGATCAACTGCAAGCGGATAACTATCATCCTGAAGCACGTGCTGCCGAACGCCATATCCCCGGTCATCGTGTTTGCCACGATGAGCGTCGGCATGGTCATCATCGGCGCGGCAGGCCTCAGCTTCATCGGACTGGGCGTGCAGCCGCCGACGCCGGAGTGGGGCGCGATGCTGGTCGGGGCGACGAAATATCTCCGGCACTATCCGTATATGGTGATGTTTCCGGGGGCGATGATCGCTATCACTGTACTGGCCGTCAATATGTTCGGAGACGGGCTGCGCGACGCTATGGACCCGAAGCTGAAAGATTGATCCTTTATTTTGCCAAAAAATTCGTCATTTCTATTTGACATTACCATTAGTATGGGGAGGTTGCTTGCGTTATGGAAAACGGCAACACGGAGGGCGTCCTCCTGTCGGTTCGTGATCTTTTTGTAGAGTATACCTCGAACCGGCAGGTCATACATGCCGTGAACGGTGTCTCGTTCGACATCGCCAGGGGGGAGACGCTGGGCCTCGTCGGCGAGACCGGAGCCGGCAAGACGACGATCGCCAAGTCGATTCTGCGCATCCTGCCCGACCGCTCTGCGAAGATCAAAAGCGGGGAGATTGACTTCGAGGGGCAGGAACTCGTCACGCTGGATTTCGGTGAGATGCAGAAGATCCGCGGCGACAAGATATCCATGGTGTTCCAGGACCCGATGACCGCGCTTAATCCGGTCAAAAATATCGGCTCGCAGGTTTCCGGCGTCATCGCGCTGCACAATAATATCAGTAAGGATGAGGCGTGGGAGCGGGCGAGGGAGATGCTCGGAATGGTCGGGATCATGGAGGACCGCATGAAGGAATTCCCGCATCAGTTTTCGGGCGGCATGAAGCAACGCGTCGTCATCGCGATGGCGCTGGCCTGCAACCCCGATCTGCTGCTGGCGGATGAGCCGACGACGGCGCTGGATGTCACGATTCAGGCGCAGGTGCTGGAGATGATAAAGGCGCTGAAGACCGCAAAGAACACTGCCATGCT
>Ga0123354_10011078_pt1 | contig 13915 bp, 5 predicted proteins | sample TergutLab28metaG_2_FD_97872 | JGI IMG/M metagenome (GOLD analysis project Ga0123354, IMG submission 97872) | Labiotermes labralis P4 segment gut microbial communities from Petit-Saut dam, French Guiana - Lab288 P4 | ecosystem: Host-associated > Arthropoda: Insects > Digestive system > Gut ... | reverse complement strand
GCCTACACAACACAACAAGTACTCGCTAGCTCCTGAAGATGGACGTATTAACGTCTGAAACATGTTGAGCAATATATAATAAAGCAAGTGTCATCTAGTTGGTCAACCTTTATTCAAAAAACGAAATTGGAAGTTTCACATTTCTCAGTATAAGTACTCTACACTTGGCTCCGGTTTGCATTAAATGTACAGCATGTTTTCACAGTAATTGAAAGCAAAGGCAACACATAGGTTGAAGAAAAGCGCATCACCATTCTTAGCTAAAGTTCTGGCCTGTTGGCTTCGTACTGGCATTAAGCTGTATGGTCGTCCATCTCAGATTTAAGTATTCCACTCGTTCTTGTGCATAATGGTGCGTGTACGTTTTATGGGTAAATTATAAAAAAATTTATCTATGCCGCAGGAATCGCAGTAACTTCAAAAAAGTTTCTCAAATCTCAATATTTAAATAACAGAATGGTCTGTATTTGTGTTCCACACCAACGAACACCTGCTTTTCTACAGGCATAAACTCTTCCATTAGTTCGCAACCATCGCAGAGACTAATACTTACAAAAGTTTTTAAGCAGCGTCGGTCAGTTTTGTATCTTGACTCGTGACATATGACCGATTGGCTGTCACTGTATGATAGAAAAGTCATATGCAGAAGTCTTGAAATCCTTAAGATCACATTAATGGTAATGTGGCAAAAATAAAATCAGTTTATGACATTTCGTGAAAACTTACGCACATGAAAACAATTCCAGGGAACAAAATACTTCGCTAAGCTGGTGAAGGAACTGCCGGCCGTACAGGTAGTCAATCTCATAACAACTCATTCCCTGTCTTTATGCTAAGCCAGATGAATCGAGTTTATTATTTGCATCATATTTCTCTGGAATTCAGTTCAATTATATCTCCCGTCTACAGTATGTTTCTATAGTGGTCCTTTCCTAACATGTTTTGAAGCTACATTTTTATACAATGTATGTCTTACTTGCTCAGTGCTTTCCAAACGCTCCATCAATCACGTAAACGTTACTTTCCCTATACTGAAAAATATGTTGAATGTTTAAACGTGAACATTTCCAATAGATGTCTCAAATCCGAAATGTCTTCAGAGTATTAATGTAAAGGCATCTGGCAAGATATGGAAGAAGACAAAAATTTAATCCGTGTTAATGCATATGACAGTGATTCCTATTCGTTCAGCGTCCTGTATATTCTTTATGTCATCAATGAACACTGAAAATGTTTGTACTCTTAATGTTCTGATTTATAAAAATCACTTCTATATCATTCTTGTAAAGCACAAGCTGTAGATAAAGCAAGATGAGACGCGACAGCATTAGTGGTCTCTAGACGGAATATGTTCTAGGTGAACATACATACACGAGAGTGGCATACCCAAAAATACAGGTTATTAAGCGCACTTTAAATGCCTGTGGTTAATGTATACATCGGTGTATTTCCATATCCAATAAAATGCACAGATACTTCTATATACAATTTTATATTCAAAATATTATGCCACTAAAAAGTTTCTATCCGTTATTGGCAAAGTTCAGGGAAGAAACACATCAATCAATTATGTACAAAACAAGAATTAAGACAGCATTAGAATAACAATTTTTTATACGTCTTGATATCTTGAAATCCAAAGGAGACAAGGAAATGTGAAAAATATTCGCCATGGATTATTCGTCACACTTCCGTACTCTTCATATATCTTAATTATTGTTCTATACATAACTAATTAATGGGGTTCCTCCTTGAAAATGATTCATTACGGATCGAAACGTGTTGCAGGCATGATGTTTTAAATATAAAATAGTATGTTGAAATATTTTTGCATTTTTGTGTATATTTTATATAATTGTGTACAAATGCACGGAAATATAAAACTTTACACACTGATGTAAATTTGTGAGAATATTCCGAAGCGAATAAAACCATGTAACAGCACATTCGTGAGACCAGATAGCTTAAACATGCAAAATATTTACTTGCCGGTGTACATTTGATTGTAACATATTAACCCTTTAAACGCCAAATTAAATCCCATCTGCCATTTGCTGGCATTATTAGGAGCTCACCATATTCTCCACGTTAGCAGGATATGGGTTAAGAAATGAGCAGCTTTGATATCCGCTCTGTTATAAGATGTACAGGGCCATAGCATGTCGCATCTTTACTTTCCTTTGAAACGTGCTTTTCTTTCTGCTGTTGATTAGACGGCCCCATCAGTAACTCAGAATATAGCCTGAAACTGTATGATGATTGATTAAAACAAGAAAATTTGAAAGGAAAGCTGCAGGATTAATTCGTTGTACAAGTTAGATGGTACCTTGTCCAGGAGTGAAATGTTTTGGTTTTTCAATTACAGGTTGCTTTCAAGTTAGTGCCTTGTGTATACAGTAATTTGTGATGGCTTGTTTGAAAATTATTTACTATAAATAGGACAATTACCTAAGTACGTTATACATGAAAGGTGACTCTTCTCACGTATAATGACGACCAGATATACAGTTTCATTCCCGGAGCCAGTTTTTCTTTATTCTACAAGCAATGGAAAACGTGAGCCTTTTAGGGTATTTCTGTGAGTGGAATTCTGACATCCGGATTACAAATACGTTTTTGGTTCCTACTGGGATTTAAAACGGATTTGTGTCGTCAAACAGACGCGACATGCTTTATCTGCTTTTCATTTTCGCGTCTGGAATATCGATTTGTTGGTTGCTATCTTGCAAAGAAGCCGTAGGCTTGGATAAAGAGAAGTATAGACGAATAGTCCTGAGATAAGCCAGACACCTGACTCCATAAGTAATTTTATCCAAGAAATCTACGTTAATTTCCTGCTGTACGCTGGTAATACCCACAGGCCATTCATAATGGTCTGTGGTCAGGTTGAAAATCTTTACTGAAATCCGGAGCCGGTGTTAAGATAGGGTTCATGAGCATTAGAAAAATGTGTACCAGGCATATAAACTTGTAATTTTAAAAAAAAGGAACTTGATGTCTATTGGACCGTGCATCATCTTGATAACTGAAGAATAAAATCCAACTTGGTGCCATTTATTACTTTATTATGCTTATGTTAGGCTCAACATGTTTCGGGCACCATTATGCCCATCATCAGGAGCTCACGACGATAGCGTTGGTTACCACATAGACCGTCCGGTTCTCGAGTTGCTGCTGGTTGGAAGTTAAGTGCAGGCAGGATGGATGACTGTCCGGACCGAAGGCTGTAACAGCCCTCGGTCCGGACACTCATCCATCCTGCCTCCACTTAACTTCCAACCAGCAGCAACTCGAGAACCAGACGGCCTATGTGGTAACCAACGCTATCGTCGTGAACTCCTGATGATGGGCATAATGGTGTCCGAAAAATGTTGAGCCTAACACAAGCATAATAAAGTAGTAAGTGACATATAGTTGGATTTTATTCTTCAAATAAAAATGAACTTATTTAAACAAAAACATATACAACATGCCGTCGAACTACTGCAAAGATTTTGTCGAGACATCCATAAAACCCTGAGAGACACGTGTAAAAACTGTAAGCCTGTAACACTGAATACTCCTGAATTCATTGATCGTGCAGTGAAAGTGTGTTGTTAACTGTTCTTCAGTTATGCAATGAATTACAGCGGAAAGACCAAAGAACCGCAAAAATCTCACCCATTTCTTAAAACAAATAGAGTGTTTTCATTATACTCCTAATTTTTGCGTAACTATTTTAAAGTGTCTTCAGTTACAAACACTGAGTTTTAAACCAAATAACAAGGAAAAATTTAAAATGCACTGGCTTCGAAAAAGTCTCACTCTGTCAGAAATCATTATTACCTACGAGTATTAGGCCCTTACGGAGCTACGTGCCTCAGATATATTCCTACTTGCAAGAGCCAGTATAGACTTAAAAAAGCATCAATGGCACAAAACACATAATCGAAACTTGTAGTGTTTTTGTTACAAAATTTAAAAAAAAACTTTTAATGTGTTTTTTATTTTGTTTTGTGTTTTAATAGCACCATTAAAATGTTTCAAGCGAAATCCTAATTAATCGTTTGGGCTAACGAAACTGAATCAAATGTGATTTAGACTGAGACACGCACATTTCACTCCGAAGTGAATTCATTTAACACGGGACAAACTTACACTAGGGCAATTACTTTATATTAATAACTTAGATCTTCCTTGTCCGTGCTTTATGGTATTTTTAGCTGTTGTTCTGTTAACTTCACGTCGCCTTATATCGTGCAGCCGTTCGCATATATTCATATCATTTTTCTCTCTGTTGTTAGCGATGGTCTACATGACTACAATTTTATCGTGCTGACTGTGCATCTACATAATGGGCTACAGACACTGACATAGATCAAAAGTAAAGCAGGATGCCGTAGATTTGTTCAACGTGTTTGGGTCCATCTACCATAAAAGCAGTCATTGCAATCTAAGAGGAAAATATCTAAATTCTCGCTACCATGGAAAAGTCATACCTCAATCATAACAAAAATCTCTATAGCATGAGACTTTAAAATGAGTTCGAAATGATGAAATGAGTTTTCCTTCAAAGGAAGCCTTTTGGCCTTAAAGTCTAGACGTGCAAAGCAGTTGTAGAGAAAAAAAAGTATTATTAAAAAACAATTATTCATTTTTGCCATAACCGTCTTCCTGTGTGCGACATTAGGCTTAATTTTAATGCATTTCAGTTCTTCATTATTCCGAGATATGCCGTTCAATTACCGGGTAATTGGTGTCCGACATTTCAAGACATCCTACTGACCTTATTTCAAGTGTCAAACGTCCGTTAATTTTTTTCATTGCTCATTCGAATCCTGCTGACGAGACTACTATTCTGTCTCTAAATCTCAGGCGACACTCACCCTGTGACAGCAGCACAATTCCCGGACTTAGGAAGACTTCCTCATTCCACTTACATTCCGTGCACCTATAAACAGCTTGGGAGGTCAAGGGGGAAGATCCGTTGTGTGATTCATGTCCATAGGAGTAATAAGACAGACAGTGATTGTATACGTAACACCGAGGAACATACGTGCAACTATCTTCGTAGTGGAAAAGCAATAAGTGTTACATATTCTGAGTGTGTGTCTGTAGACTTAGCTATCCAACATGCAATTCGCCTGAACCATATTGTCATCTGTAGCTTCTCCGACTCTACAGTACTTTTTTCCACATCATCTCATTAACACATGATTTAAGGAAAGAAAGTTATTGAACTCAATATGTGTTTGTTTTGATCTTCTCTACAAACTTTGTCTGCAAAATTTATCATCCTAAGAAAAACGGAGCGATATATGATCATAAACATAATTATATTGGCGTTAATGTAAATGACCCGTTACTCTTGTCAGATTTTAATTAGATGGATTTTTTCGACATATACTCTAAAAATCTTCAAATACCAAATTTCATGACAATCCTTCCAGTGGGCTCCAAGTTGTTCCATGCGGACGGATGGACGGATGGACAGACATGACGAAGCAACTAGTCACTTTTCGTAATTTTGCGAAGGCGCCTAAAAAGAAATGTTGGGGAGCTGGAAATGATATTAAACTACGAAACTAAAAAGAACCTGCTTTACCTCCAAAGATTCATTTCCTACCTCATGTATGCAAAGTTTCCTTTTTGTAGAAAGACAAATCGGTGAATCTCAATAGGGAAATAAGAGCTGTTGCTTATAACACTTGTACGGGGCACGTTAACAGACCTACACTCTGTGAACAACACGCGTATTTCTTAGTATTAAACCTGGCGTCACATCTGATCACGAACTGGCCTTCATCGTTAATTTGCAACAACTCCTATGGTTAATTTAATGGTTCTGTGATTATATCTACTAAACCAAAAGGTAAGTATATATAGGCTACGTTTCATGCAGCTACCATATTCTTTATTGTGTTCAAATCGTACACCAGCAAATGTCATATACTCTACTGTCACGCTTTTCAAAACGCGATATAATGGTGCTAAATTAATGCTAAACTAAGAAATTCCCGAAGTTACACATTCGTATCATCAATTGTAGGATACTAATAAAGTGCTAAAGACTCATTTCCTCCACTGGCGTGATGAATGGAGCAGTTTTAACAAAACATCCATCAAGGAGTTCAAAAGTTTTTACAGAACTTTAAAAATCGCACGAAGTGTAGGCAAAAATTTCTATTACAAATGAAGAGACACAGAGGTTGTTTAGGGCAGGGCATTGGCTATTAAGTATATCTTCAGTGTTTAGTTTACAATCAAAAGCATGCTTTCTTCCCAACAGTACAATTATTGTTCGTGTCCGTATCACGATATATGTGCTAAGTTCTTGGTGCCAAAGTGGAAGGATTAACACCCATAATCAGCAAGGAAAATTTAAGCTTGTAGTTAAAGAAATTTGGGGGTTGATATTTGGAATAACACTCAAGCAAGGCAAGCAATGTACAATAAAGTAACATTGCGGCTAGTAAGTTCAACCATTTTTGCAACGGAAAAGCAAAAACTATTACACAATTTGAGAGTGTATTTGTAGTCTCATGTACCCAGCATGCAATGCGCATGCGCCATGTCTTCTGTGGTCTGTCCGGCTCTAACATATTTTTCCATTTTGTCTCATAAATGGCACGATTTTCGAAAAAAACACATTATTGGACATAAAAAGTGTTATGGTTTTCTCTACAGATTTGTCTGAAATACTGTTCATTCTAAGAAGAAATTAGTGAGATGTGATCAAAAATGTAAATTGCCCTTCATGTTAAGTACACGTTATTCTTGTCAGATTTTAATTAAACTTGAAATTTCTCAACGGATTTTGAAAAAATACTCGAATATCACCGTTCATGAAAATCCGTCCAGTAGAAGCCGAGTTGTTCCATGAGGACAGAGATACATACGGCCCGACATGAAGAAGCTAACAGTCCATTTTACAAACTAGCCTAAAAATTCTACCGCCAAATTTTCACGCCTGTGTACGAGCCGCAGCTGCCGTAAATATTGACAAGAGAACGGAAGGCATTTTGTTTCTTGAAGTGCTCTGTGTTTGGTCTGCGGTAGGAACGAGGGGCAGGGAATATTTATGTTTGCACAAGTATTAGAAATGTGCGTTCTACGAGGAAGGCTCCGGACCAAAAAACAATCATACTGTATCATTCCTCTTCGTGTTGCAAAGAAAGGTAACAAAGGTTAAAACTCGCCACCCAAGCTTTGCCTGCAAGTGGAGGAAGGATGAGCGAGTTGGAGGGATATTAACTTTCACCCTTGCCTAAGTTTTGGAAAGCATCCAGAGACATCTAAACAGCTCAGTGCAATATCTCTCAGCAAGCACACCCCCCTTCCACCCGCCAGTCTGAAATCTCGCTCACCCACCCCAAACGATGACAGCAACGACTTTAATTGTCCAAGTTTGTTGGAGATAGTGCTTTGAAGGAGGGAGAGAGGGAGAAGAACTAAAGTTTTCCCTTCCTAATACCGTACATTGTGACGAAAATGAAGTTAAAAAGACTTTCTTAGTCAGGGACGTTGCAGCTTTAAATGAAGTGCAAAAAAGGAAATGCACGAGTTGCGCCGGGTAGTCTCTCACTCAATGCCAGTTTCCTTAGGACATAAACAGGAAAGGAATTTACTATAGGAGGCCTGTTACTAAACGGGAACAGTTGGTTCAAAATTATAGAATAACTATATTGCCTCTTGCTGGAAGGATGCGTTGTTAAAATTCGTTTAGTACAATGAAGGATTGGGACACGCAGTAGGGCAGTTGGTTGAGGCACTGCGCAACAAGACAGAGGGTTCGATTCCTGATGGTGTCTATGGAATTTTTCATTGACATATTCCTTTCGGCCGCGCTATGGCCCTGTGGCCGACTCAGCTTCCAATAGAAATGAGTACCAGGAATAATGCCTGGGTGGTAACGGCAGCCGATGTGTAGGGCTGACAACCTTACCATCTGCATGTGCCGACTGTCTTGAAATCTGAGAGCCTCCTGGAACCCTCAGGGCCTGTACAGACCTGTAATTGGGTTCCCTTAACTTTTTACAATGAAGAATTCTTGCCAAGTGTTAAAATACATACCTTAAGAAATGACCCGCTTAATTCTACCATGAAAAAATTTAAGTCATGAATAATGTAGAGAGAATTTACACGAAGAAAAGAGTAATTCTACATGAATGAAAAAATGTTTTTATAATAATAAACGGATGAATTAATTTGCAAAAAAAAGTTCCCCCGTCAGATACAGAGCTTCAGCAATAAATAAGTTATACATAATAAATGTTTTAAAAATCAAATCCCGCTTATTTGTACTTCGACAGGTACTTTAATTTTGCTATAAACAATCTGTGTCAAACTCGTATATAAATACCAAACTTTAAAAAGACTCCAAATTCACAGTTGTTTACGCACAGAAAAATGTCTATGCGAATGATTAATTTGCACTTAGTCGTATCAGCAGATATAGCTGCGAAACAGGCTGATTTCCTTCTGTCTCAAATAAATTTAGCTGAAGTTTAAGCACAAACTAACTAAATTCGAACGGGTCTGATTTAATCTAGAAGCCTTGAGAATCTGAACTGGTAGACTGAGGAGAACAGTCATTGGGTGGAGGGTAAGAGGAGGACGAGGGGAAAGAAATGGGGACTGAAATTGCAATTGGATTCGTTTCGATTAACGGTTCACAGTTACTAACTCGAAATAAGAATTCCTTTGCGTTTAAAGGCAGTCTAATAAATTCTAATAAATAAAGTGAAAACATAAGAAAGGAAATTTGTTGGAGGGTAGATGTCCCTTACTGTCAATAGCGTTCCTTCTTGAATTAAAAGACAGTATTTTGGTAAATAAATTTGAAGGGCATATTTATACTGTGTGGTTGAACTTATTTTTGCATGAATATTTTGAAACTAGTGAAGACGCAATATTTCCCTCGGTACCGTACGAATTAGAAGGAATATATACTTAGTATGAGTAAGTCGATCACCCTAGGTATATGGTAGGAACTGATATTTTATTAACCTTGGCGACCCACCTTTAACAATAAGCTACCCTCCAGAAACAATCCATATCATTGAAGTCCTCAGCAAATATTAGCTACAGAGTGTTAAAACTGTTGATGTTTTGCATCTTCTGTAGAAGCGAGAGGTGAAATGAGATTGTTAACAATCTATCTTTCTAATCATTGACATACAAGCGTCAGGCGCTTGTATAAACTTGTTTAATTACGCTGTTGTTCTTTCACCTTCTGTTGGCAGTAGTGACCCCTTTACAAGCTTTACGTTCAGTCGATAGTTACTTATCGATATTTTCAGATGAATAGGTATCAATCTGTCTGCGTGTTTTAGGGGTAGTGTTCAAATCTCGGGTTGGTGTCCTGTCATTTTCATTGAGTTTTCTCGTGTTTTCCTCTGTTCGTCCAGGAAAATGGCGAGGCAGAAAGCCAAATTAGCACACCACGCGTTCTTTCCACCTACTTTTCAAATTCAGGGTTCACTATTTGTCCAATTGTTTGATATACGATACGAGGCACTAACAGAATCATTCGCTGAACAGACTAAAAATGGCTTTCAGAGACAAGCATTTTTCCCTTTGTAAGGTCTGATTTACTTAATTAGTAAAACTTTTTTAAATATATGGTTATGAAAGTGCCAAATTTATAGACTTTTCAAATTACAATGACAATTATCATTATCATAATTCTAACCAAACGAATATACTAGAGTGGAAGAAGAAAAGTGTATTTTTTTACCAAAACGAAGGCGAATTTGCATCAAAACTAATGGGTTAATAAGCCATACTTTTAAGAATGAAATTATATTTGTTTTCTGACTAATGAGAATTTTATACCTGGAAGACTTAGAAAACACACGTTTGTACATATAGTTTTAAAGTTGTCCATACCGTGCATTTTTAGGTAAGTGTGTTTAGTTTTTACTTCACCAAACAAATACACAATATTATTATACATAAATATTAAAGGTGCATCTCCGACACATTTCAGTACAAGTCTACCATCGTCAGGGAGAACAAAATGCCACTTTTAAAACTTAATTCCAATGATAAGTTGCTATGTACAGGGTACTTCAGTCTGTAGTAACTTCTTTGTTGATGTCGATTAAGTATAATATGTAAAACCTGTACAGGCCTTAAAAACTGTGGTTAAACTATGATTGAAACATTTCTTACATAGTTAAACATGACACACAAAAAGTAAAATTATTTTTATTGTTTTTTTGTAAGATTTATACCATTTATATCTAATCGACACCAACAGCGAAGCTAGTACACACTAAATAAATTTGCAAATAACGAATTACCATTGACAATTGGTTTTAAAACTGGCATTTTTTCTCCCTGAAGATGGCAAACTTGTACCGCAAGCTGTCGGAGATATGCCCTGAATATAACTAATATAGTGCATTTGGTTAGTTAAATGAAATCTAAGTATATTTTACGTACCGATTACAATTAAGAGCTGTTTGTGTGCTCCTTTATGAGAAGGCCTCAAAGATTATATATTTGCGCGTATCTGACATTGTGGTCGCAGATAAACCCCTGTTCACTGAAAACATTCAATCTAGTAATCTCTTATTGTTATTTTTAAAGCCCTGATTCAATTCAGACACAAATAGCATAACATAAAACTTTAGAATATAAAGGCAGTTAAACAGATTACCGAAGATAAATGGGTTAATTCTAGCTCGTTAAGAAGAAGCGGTCTTCTGCTAATCAGGAAAGAACTATGAGATAACTACGCAAATCTCCTGTCATTCAATTACTTTTCATTGCACTTTTATTTCTTCTTAGTTAATTTAATCTCTTTTACCTCCGTTTGTTAACGATGTTAAGCCTCATTAAATAATCTCTTAGATCGGTGATGTTGAAACTTACTCATCCCACGTAAAATTTCTGAATTTCAGAAATCAACTCCTCACGTCGTGATCTTAGGATTGTTAGAAATAGATATTAACAACATTCGTGTCAGACATAGGCAAACAATTCGCCTAATTTTGTACTGAATACATGACGTTTGAACTTAAAATTACATACGAAAGCGAAAAACTTGTTCTGAAACGTAGTCTGTAATATACGGTATAAAAATGCTCGGTCGAAAATATTTCGTGCACGCTCCCTGGTATCCAACTGCAAGTTACACGGCAGTGTTTCTCACAGAATAATATTTAGCATCTGATAAGACATTATTGCATCAGAAATGTGCTCATCGCAAGGCCACTATTTACGCAGGTAAGCGCAGAAAATTGCCGATATAAGCCATATGCCCAGAGGCATTTCGGCATTCGAACCCAGTGTTCGAGGGATCCAATACTACGTGTTGCCTTCGATCTAGCCGTAGTCGGTATCGGTTTCACTAAACCTTTTCACTACCTTCTATTGACAGCCATAGAACTTTCATCAGGTTCTGTTGTTTCAGTAGAATCTTGCGGAGTATCTCCTGGTACACAGCGAAGTCCATCTGTGAAGCAAGACTGGTGCAGTTCAGCTAGATATTGACAACGGTTTGTAAAATGTATAAACCATCAACAAATGCACTTTAATTTTATGATACATTTTTATTTATAATGTGGCACTTTAAACTACAACTGCATTCTTGTATCAAAAAACATCATCCTGAAGATGGCAGGATTAATGACCGAAACATGTTGGTGAAAATATTATAAATGAAAAACAACATAAAATTAAAGACAATTTGTTGGTTATTTATTCATTTTATAAATCTAATTAATGCCTGAAATACGTAACATATTAAAATAACGACACAAGTTCTGTATTTGATTCTAAAGTTGCGCATATTACAGCAATAAATTAAAGTTAGAGAATTTTAGTATATATGGGGTTCTTTACGAATGAGCTCATATATAACCCATCGCATTGTGCGATGATAAGCAAGTAGCATTATTTTCTATTAAATTCCTTTAGCATCGTGACCTAGTTATCTGATGAAAATCGCATTCATTTTCGTACAAAAGGCGAGTGACGTTATCATAAGTAGGGTGCGGATTGTTCGCACTGCATCTGTTACAGTTTCGTTCTGCAGTTAAGATTTATGTGCTTTCTGCCCGCGTTGCTGCTGCTAAATCCATTGAAAACACGAAGGGAGCTCGTCGGTCGCTCGGCCGGTCGGTCGCTCTGGGAAACTGTGTAGCTAGCAGAGGTGACCAAACTGAGAGGATCAGTTTTCACTGAAGCCCCGTAGGGCGTTAGTGTTGCTGTGTTTTAGTAAACTTAGGCTCTTGGTTGTGGGTTCGAGTGTGACAGGCTACTTAGAACAGAAACTTTTAAACATGTTAAAAGGGGTTCCGTTTTCTTCAGTTTGCAAGATTAGAGTTTGACATTTAACAGAGGGGTTTCAAGGCCCAGAGAGACTTGAAACATTTTCCTCCGTACATTTGTCAGAAGGTTTATTGTAGAATGATATAAACAATTAAGTTCCTACAATGTGAAGTAAAACGTCAAAAAAAAATCAGATGAGATTTTCTTCCGTGTTTGATTTCTTGGAATGATTACGCTGTATATATATATATATATTATTTACTCTTTGTTTATTCCTGGTTTGTCTAATGATGCCTTCTATAATTTAAATTACATAAGTTAGTTACAGACAATCCACACTGGAAGTTACAGGGAAACGGAAGGCACATTGTGTTATAATCGAATAAATAAAGTAACAATCAATAGAGTCTAACAAAACTTTAATTATTATTTCAAATAATCCACAGTGACATGTTTCGGCTCTTAAAAGCCGTCTTCAGGCTGGTCTCGTCCATTTTATAACATTGTATTATATATACTCCTTTACATTCAGCCTGAAGGTGGCTTTTAAGAGCAGAAACATGTTGCTGTGAATTATTTAAAATAATAATTAATTAAAGTTGTGTTAGGCACTATCTGTTTCTATTTTATTCAGTAGAGCAAAAAGTGATTCATCTCTTTACATTTTAAATATTAAGGCAGTAAAACACACACTATTATATCCGTCGAACATAAAACCCAGCTACATGTACGAGCACATATTTACATTTGATGAAAACCGAATATATAGCTGAGTTTTATACCACTAAAATGTAAGTTCGACGGATAGAATAGTCGAGTATAATATTGTCTTAAAGAATAGCATCAGAAACCAAGGAAATTAGTGGAGAAAAAAGGAAAGATTTTAACGTTACCGTAGCAGTATCACTGTAGAATATGAGCAGTAAAATGAGAAAGTATGCCAAAGTATAGACGATTGCAGTGGCTGCGTGGTCTAAGGCATGGGTCTGCGGCCGCTTGCTTGATGGGATTGCGGGTTCAAACCCCACCGGGAGGACGGATATCAGTCTCTTGTGAGTGCTGTTTGTTGTCAAGTAGAAGTTTATTCGTCGGGCTTATCACTCATCCAGAAGAAACTTATTGAGTGAGGTGTGTCTGAGTGTGATCGTGAAGCCTCAATAGGGAGGAGGCCCTGACCAAATAGGGACTGCTGCACCAAGGAAAAAATTACACACTAATGATGTATATATTTAAGGTATCTGTGACCCGCAAGGTCCCGCTGATGCAATGGCAGGAATTCGTATAAATAAGGAAACAACTCAGTAAATGAAAGCAGTGACCCCTCTTTGAAAGCGAAGGGTGAGTGGGAAGGATTCTAGACAAAGCAGCCTTTTGCATATTATTACGGGGTAAATGTTGTTACGTGAACACTGATACTTATGGATGGCTCATTGCTTCAAATGCATAGATTATTGAATAGTAAACATTTTTTAAATGCCTGAGTATATGACGCTGCCATCTGCCGTAGCGTTTTAGTAAATTCCCATGTCCCCCCCCCCCCCGAGGTTCTAAATTTTTTTAGGCTCGCCAAATTTTTTTCTCTTTATTTTATTTAAAAAGGTTTTCAAAATTTTTTAAAAAAACCACGTTCGCTGAAACCGCTTTGTGGTGGGGT
>Ga0123354_10011076_pt1 | contig 13916 bp, 8 predicted proteins | sample TergutLab28metaG_2_FD_97872 | JGI IMG/M metagenome (GOLD analysis project Ga0123354, IMG submission 97872) | Labiotermes labralis P4 segment gut microbial communities from Petit-Saut dam, French Guiana - Lab288 P4 | ecosystem: Host-associated > Arthropoda: Insects > Digestive system > Gut ... | reverse complement strand
GTGCAGTAACACACGTCTTGGTCTCCTGAAGATGGGCATAATGATGCCCGAAACATGTTGAGAAAGTGTTGATAATAAACATCTAACTGTTGCATCTTGTTGGTTTTCTCTCTCACTTCACATTACACCAATATTTTTATCTGTATAATAATCTTCAATGTGTAGTTTAAACCATGTGTTTTTTAACATCTGATGTTTTATATTTATGCATTGGTTGAAATACTTTGTAGTATTTTGATATATCAGTCCTTTGCAATTCCCCTCCATTGCGACATATAGGATGTATGCAATGTGTATGATATACTGTCATACACTTTTGTGCATTTGTTGGTTTTCATATCATATCTAATTGCTCAGTGCATGTTTATAGATCTTTTAAAATTAAACAGTTAGCATGTTGAATTTGTTTCTTGATCTCCAGGTAATGTTGGTAGGAGATTTCAAGGGAAAGAAAGTACAGGATGTGAAGAAAGCCCTGCAGAAGAAGCTAATCGATAACTTGGAAGCTGTTATATACTATGAGCCAGAGAGAGAGATAATATCCAGGTAATGATGTGAGCACATATTTGAGCAGTTTTCATCAACATCCTTATTGCTTTGTAAGCAGTGCAGCCAAACACTGGATTGGGTTTGGATCCTAGGGAGGTAAAGCCTTAGTATGAGAAAAGAGAAACATTTTATGTGTTTTGTGTGACCATTCTGAGAGCACAAATATTTGTCCATGCAGTGGTGTCCACACCCAGCATGAGGTAGGACCCTGTAGCCATCTTGGATTTGATCAATTCCTGCAAGTCATGATAGTTATGACAATAATTACAAGTATCAGACCATTCTAAGTTTCACTTTACAGGATTCCAAATTTTGCATATGCAAATTTATGATCTAACCTCTGAACTGAGCCACATGTGGCATTTTCAGCATTACTGTGTATAGGCATTTTGTTTCCATCCTACTTCAGGATGGACCTTATGGCCTTTTTGGATTTCATCTGTTTCTCCCAGTCATGAGAGCTACAATGTTCATCAGAAATATTGGACCAGTCTGAATTTCACTTACAGGATTCCAAATTTCACACTCGCAGTTTTATATGATCTAACCTCTGAACTTAGCCATGTGTGACTTCTGTAGCTCTACTCTGTGTTGTTGTTGTTCTCTGTTTATACAGAAAAATTAATTTAATTTTTAACCAACATTAAGTAGGTAATGTTTAGTAATTATTATTGGATAAATATGATTGATTTTATCTATTATAATAGAGAAGAAATATTGTCAATCACAGCTAAGAATGTTGATATATATATATATATATATATATATGAGAATTTTGCTTACAACATATTTCACCCGAAATGTGCCTTCATCAGGTAGTACATAAATATCAAATTATACTAAGAAGAATTACTGTACTATAAGTTGTCTGTCTTTAAATGACTTTTACCACATTTATATATGTATAAATATAACTACAGGTTCATTTAAGGTGGCACATCCCTCACTGGGTTATTAAGTAAAGATGATTGTTGCAATCAGCCAACACAACATTTTATATAGCAAGCATAATGCTATGTAAAAAAAAAAAAAAAGGTAAAGTGTAACCTTGCACAGGCACTGAGGCTCTGTACAGGCCGTACGGCCCTTAGGGGGAGTAGAGGTATAGCTCTACTCTTTCTTGACTGTGTCACTAGAAGGAAGTGAGGGGTCAGTGTCAACACCCTGGATAAGGCTATGTAGTTCAGCTAAAATGATTAGCCATCATCAGGCCTAATTACAAGAATACAAAAGGGAGTATATTTTACAACTATATTTCAGCTTTGATGTCTCAGTCTCTACAAGGTACACTATACATACAGTGTAAAAGATACAGAATGCCTGAAATATATAATTTGGTGTTTATAAAATGTTAACCCCAGTGTCTCTGACCATGTACTCTGCACTCAGCTCGGATCACTTACCTGTACTAATTGACACGCAGTGTCGATCATCCTTCCTCAACCTCTCAGACCGCCTGGGTTTAAGGACTGACTGATTCAAATTCCAGGCCTTCCTGGAAGCTGGGCTCCCATCCAACCCTTACCTTCTGAATGACACATGTGACAAGGAACTGTCAAGCACGATCTTGACAGAATTGGCAGTCCACTCCCAAGTGTCGTCCACGTGGTGACCCATGACCCCTGATACTGGCTTATATCCAGGATGAAATACGACTGAAGACCCAGTTAAGGAGGCAGTGGCAAATCTCTAGGGACCCTGCTGTAGAATCTGAGGTCAGTCACCTACAGAGGTCAATGACCAACTGGCTCAACAAATGGAGGAACGACCAGAGGAACTCCACGCTGGAAAGCCTTGATCCGGAGGATCAGTCATTGTGGAAGATGACTAGATGGGTGATGAGAATCTCCACTCCTTCACCTCCCTTGCTCACACCAGGGGTACTTACTCTTTCGGACTCCGAGAAAGCTGAAGCCCTTGCAGACAGTCTGGAGGCTCATTTTCAGCCAGTAAACAACCCGTCAGAAGGAGCAGCCATTGAGGTGGTTAATGAGGTGATGTGAGCATACTCTTTTGCTCCCAGAGTCGGCAAGGCACCAGGTCCAAACGGTATGCTGAATAGTCTTGAAGCATCATCCACTAAGTGTCGTTTCCCTCCTCGTCATGTTATTTAACACAATTTCTTGAACCCAGCACTTCGCGGCAGCTTGGAAACACGCTCGCGTGTTTTCAATCCTTAAACAGGGGAAGGATCCGGCGCTGCCCACATCTTATCGACACGTCTACTAGACATGATTGGCAAGCTTTTCAAAAGGATCCTACTCACCAAGAATCTCTTCAAAATAGGCAGGTGTGCACTTGTGCGCAATGAGCAGTTTGGGTTCGGACCCAAACACAACACTACACTACAGCTCACCCTCTTCGTAGAAAGGGTGTCTAGGAACTTTGGAGGGAAGAGATTAACAGGGGTGGTTTTCCTCGATGTGGCTAAGGCCTACCATACTGTATGAGATGATGGTCTCCTCTGTAAACTAACATTCCTTAATTTTTCTTTGTACCTTGTCAAAACCATATCTTCCTACCCGAGTAGTTGGATGTTTGAAGCATCCTTCCAAACAGCCACACCCACTTGTCTTCGAATGCGGGCTGGCATAGCTTAGGGTAGAATAATTCCCCCCTCCTATTCAGTTTGTATGTCAAAGACATGCCTTCACCTTCCCACCACCTTGAGTTAGCTCTCTACGTGGACGATGTGGCCGTCATAGCCAGCACTGCTTATCAAATACCTGGAGGCATCTCAGTGACCTGGAGCATTGGCTGAGAGAATGGAGGATCACCATCAATGTCTCAAAGAGCTCTGCCTTGCTCTTTGCTAAGGCTGGTAGGTGCATTCTGAAACCCTAACCAGTTCAGCTCTTCGGGGAGCCAATCCAATGGGTCAATAGTGCCCGTTTTCTTGGGGTGACACTCATACGTGGCTCACGTAGTCAACTCATATCAATCAGGTTAGAAAGAAAGCGGCACAACGACTGTAAGTGCTTGGACCTCTCCAAACAAGAGACGTGGTGTCTCCATCAAGAAAGGAGTTCTGCTGTACAAGGAGCTTATCCGACCTTTGATGGACTATGCGTACGCCATCTGGAGGGCCACCACTTGTTCCCATATCAGGAAACTGCAGGTGCTTCAGTCCAAGTATCTTTGTATTGCTACCAGTGCACAAGCAAATTCATGATGATTCTGGTAGTCCCTTTGTTTACCAACCACATCAATTCTCTAACTTTGAGATTTGACTCAAAGTTAGCTGTTGTGGGGAACCCCTTAGTTACGCAGCTCTGCAGATATCTACGCTGACCAAGTGTTGACCCAGGTCCGTAAAGCAGGAAAATCAGGATTGACGACTTGTCCTGGCTACCCCCAAAAGGCGACCATGTCAACACATTGAATTGTGCCACCTGGCACTTTTATTCTACCCTGAATGAGGTTTTTCATGCATTTTCTCTCAGTTATAAGTTAAATGCCAGGGTGTGTCACGCAAAGGCGGGGTATAGCTCGCACTCTTCCCATGTAAGGCAGCTAAATTTTTCCATGATTAGTCTATCATTAACTTTCAACATGACCATTCTGGGTTTGAATCCCAGAAAGCCTTCCAGCCAAAGTTATGCCCGCACATAAGGCCTATGGCCTTTTGAGCAATGGTCCTCAGTTTGCCCATGTCGGTTCTTCAACCACGACAGGGTTAGCATAAGCGCATTTACAATCGTATTTTAATGTGTCTGCCCAGCAATGCTGTAATGTAGGAATGGCTAATCAGATCAAGGGACATCTCCGGCCTCTGTTAGCTCTTTGGTTGTTTGGTTGGTAGGTTGTTTGACATGTGGAAAGGGCCATTTCTGAACATGTGGAAGGTTCCCACAAATTTTTATCTGTTTACCTATGTCATACTTTATACTCTCCAGATTATACATTTCAAACATTCTGTATCATTTAAACTATATGTATATTTTAACTGGTAAAGTTTGAGATCTCAACATAAAGTACACATGTAAAATACATGCTCTTTTGTACCTAGGCTGGGTGGTGGCTAATGATTTTTAGCTGAAACATATGGCCTTTTCTTACTGAATATAGTGTTGTGGTGACTGATTGCAACATTCAGTTGTGTAACTATGTGCTCCATGTCTCACTTAATTTAAATCACAGAGTCTGATGTTCTTGCTTTTAAGTTTGTCGTAGACTCCTGTGTTTATTATTGCTTTTAATTGAAATATACTAGTCATCAGCTAATTTCAGTGGCTGATCTCAGCAGAAGAGTAAAACACGTAAAACATTTGATAGAATTAGTGCCTTCAAAATCCTTTTTTCTTTTTATTTATTTATTTATTTATTTATTGGTGAGTGGGAGCCTACAGCCCAGCAGTGCCCAGTTTGGTGCATGCATGAATCCCTACAAGTCACAATATTTTGAAAGCAATAATTGTTGAATTTTTATTACTGCCATACCTACACTTATTTTATCCCAGTCTTTATTGTAAGATCCATTCTACTGTAATTAGTGGCACTGCTTCTAAGGGTCATTTTATAATGCCAATACATCCAGTAGGCATAATTACATGTTTTCTTGTTGGTGTTGTATTGTGTTCTTTTTATGTATCGGTAGGTCTGGTGATGAGTGTGTGGTAGCACTGTGTAACCAGTGGTACCTGGATTATGGTGAAGAACACTGGAAAGCACAGGCAGTACAAGTACTGAATAACATGAACACATATCATGATGAGGTGAAGAAGAACTTCATCGCTACATTAGACTGGCTTCATGAGTATGCCTGCTCTCGAACATATGGCCTTGGTTAGTTTGAAGAGAGTGGTATAAGTTACATGCCTTTGTTTATGAATAACTGAGTAACTGACTGCATTAAGCCAAGTTCTTAAGATGATAACATTTGCTGAGCTAGTTGAGAAATTAACTGTGCCTTAGAAACCTGCACGTTCAGGACAATGTTTGCAGTAGACCTCCATTTGTCCCTGTCCTCAGCCAGCCGAATCCAGTCCACATCTGCCGACCCAGTCTTATTAGCCATTTCAATATTAACCATTACAAGCCAAATGGAAAAACACTGTCCCATTAAAAATCTTTCCTTCTTGTGTGAAGGGGAAAACAGTATTCCACTATGCTGTGGTGTTGTAAAATTTTCTGCACTTATAAAAACAGGTCTTGTATTCACCATATTTTTCTAGTATGGATATAAAGAATCTCTGAAATGTACTTCTACGTAAAGTATCCACTTTTGAGGGGTACTTTGTGCAGTAGTCACAAATTATTTACTTCTCCACATAGCTGTCCTGACGTTTTTATAATGTCAGAATTAAACAAATACAACTTTAAGGGCCCTTCCATAAAGTTTTGATTCTTTCATGAAGCTGTTTTTAGAATCCATAGCCCTTTTACCCTTGTTATTTCATTAAGAAAATGCTGCTGAAGAATATAATCCCAGTCAATATCAGTCATAACATTTACCTGCGATTACACATTCTGGTTTTTCGGTTGAGTGTCATTTGGTCCTTAGCAGCACAGTGGTGTTTTTGGCAAAAATACACACAGCAGGAAATTCTTTTCAGGAGGCCAGTGTTTGTTATGTCTTGTGTGAAGTATTTTTGGCTAGCTGATGGGTGAGGCTTGTCTTCGTTGTTGTGTGGTTTGAGGTTGAGGGCACCCTTTTCGCATGTTTTATTTGTGCCTTTAACACTGTCTGCTGCAACAGTTGGTGCAATAATTTCGAACCACAAAAGTGAGAATTGATCAAACTGTTGGGAATGGTAAGGCCCAGAAGGTGGAAAAATAGCTTCTGTGTCCATTTCCAGATTCATCTGCTAATGAACAAAACCATGTGAGCTTTGTTGCAGTGTGTGTGTGTGTGTGTCTGTGTGGATTCAGAACATCCTGTTGCATATCATGAATTAATAATGTAAGAAATAATGCAGAGTAACACAACCATTTTATTATAAAAACTAGCTACATTTCAAGCCAATTGGCTCATCATCAGGCTTGCAAAATGTACAAATGGAGGCAAATTGTATAATTATTTTATTGAAAGAGGTGTCATCCTTGCAATTTTATGAATTCAAATTAAAAATAATTAAGTTTAAAAGTATTTTGAAATTGTAGTTGTGCTTCTTATGTTATAAAGCTTGCTACTTTGTATTGACTGAAAGTGTGTATCAATGTGACAGTCAAATTTTTAACTCTGAGATTGCATAAAAACTGTAAAATATTTCCTTGACTCAGTTTACTGTATGATAAAATAGGTCTATACTTCTTTCTGTTTCATTTTTAATTCAGCCTTAGGTCTTGGTATTGACAAAGTTATTTTCACCATGTATAAATATTATGCAGATTTATTATTTCAATAATAATGACTATATTTATGTCAGTATGTTATATTGGTATTAAGGTATGCTATAGGTATGAGTGTCTTCTCTTATATTTTGTTTAATATATTTTGTGGTTTAAATGGTGAATTGGCCTTATTAGATATTGTTATATTAGTGCATGGGGGACTGTGGTAGCACAGTAGTTAAGGTGCTGTGCTACAAATTGGAAGGTCGCTGGTGTGATCCCAGCTGGTGTCAGTGGATTTTTCATTGACATAAAATCCTTCCGATTGCACTATGACCCTGGGGTTAACTCGGCCTCTAACAGAAATAAGTACCAGGAGTATTTCCTGGGGGTAAAGGCGGCCGGTGCGTAAGGCTGGCAACCTACCACCACCTTGTGCCATTGTCATGTAATCTGGGAACCTTAACTTCCTGGAACCCACTGGACCTGTCCAGGCCTGTAATGGGACTGCTTTACCTTTTTGCTTTATATTAGTGTGCATGAATGTTCTAAATTGTGAAATCAAGAAAGCATAAGATCCATCATTGTATATGCCACAACTTCAAGCTAAACTGTGATCATTTTATTCGTATCCATCCGAACAGACTGTTGTTTGCATGTGAGTATGAAAAGTGGCTCTGTTTTACTTAATGTTATGTAGTGAGTACATAGAAGTTCTGCTTGTAGAGAAGATTTTGGTTTTCTTAATAAAGCAGAGCAGACATAATTCAAAAACCTGTATAATCCATTGTAAAATTACCCTCGTTTGGCATGTCATGGGTTTAGCAGGTGACTCTGACACATTGTTACGCGTCTGTCAAACTGAATGGCATTACGTGTCAGAAGACCAATTGTGGGATATGCATTGCTGTGTGAACCTTAAAGCCCATGTTTGTGTTGTAGGTACAAAACTTCCTTGGGATGAACAGTGGCTTATTGAGTCACTGTCTGATTCAACCATTTATATGGCATTCTACACTGTGGCTCACCTGCTCCAAGGTGGAACATTTGATGGAAGTAAAACCAATTCTCTTGGTATCAAGTAAGTTGTTGTTATGCAGTAAATAAGTGAATATGGGTGTATCACATTAAGAAAATGGGTAGTGTTGTGAATGGAGAAGGTGGACAGTGTGATGTGATATGGTGTGGTGTGGAAAGGGATGACAGAATGTCAGTGTTAATGAGTTTTAATGGAATTAACAGCAGTTCTTGACAGTCTTAACACATGTATTAAAAACATTCATGTAGGTGGAAGAAGTTATTGGGGTACTGGATATTAATAGATATGTGTTTTATGATCTGTAGTTAATGTACATGTCACATCTGTGATTAAGAGTTGGTGTGTGTAGTATACAGCAGGCTTATTCAATTAATATTTTGAGCAGGCCTCTGTGGAAAGTTTCGAGAGATTCTGTTGGCCAGTGGGATATATATACGTTTTTAGTTCAACACAAGATACACTTTTTGAAAATATCGTGATAACTAAATACAAAATTCAGGATTTCCATGGGTTGAGGCAAATTCTATTTTTTCATTTTAGAAGTGAAAAAAAATTGTTATGTAGTAATATATAAAACTCATGGGACATAAAGAATTCAAACACACTGAGTTTCAAAGCATTTCAACACTTTGAACATCTTAGTGTGAAATGTGATATTTTCTTTTAAATTTATCCATGTTCTGTGCAGTAAGAAAAGTCACTAACTGCATTGTAATTTATTTATAGTGCAGCTATTGGTGTGTGTGTATATGGTGTGTAACTTGGAGACAGTATTGTATTCTTCATTGCACAAGAAGATCCATGCACTGCTTTTAATTTAGTCTGCATACTTTATCCTAGCAGGAGCAGAAAATTTTAAAGGAAAAGAATACATTTATTATGTTGTTTTATGAACCAAGTGGTAGCATCCTCCAGGTTGGATTTTGCATGTAGGCTGCCTATGAAACAGGCCTGCTGTGCAGTGTTTGTGGTGTAGTGTTAGCAGCATGCACCCATTTTTGTTAAGGCACAAAGTAAGCTGAGTCATGAGAGAGCAGTACTCATCCATGCCAGTCAAGTTCAGCAATTTTGAACTGATGGAGCCTTGAGAACACCTTAGAAATTTTACTTCTGTTGCAAATAAAAATAACAAATTTGTTATTATTGTTACTGTGATTATTATTATTATTATTATGTTGTTGTTGTTGTTGTTACCTTTATGCAGGTCATTTACAGTTATGTACCTGAAACAAACCATGTTTTGGGGTATATAATGTTGTAGCTGTTGTGTGGTTTTAAGCTTATGGTATGCATTATGCTATTTCTCGTGATAAATGGTTTGTAAGTCCTTTCTAAAAGTATGTGCTTAATGATCAGTATGGCTGTTTTCTGTAGTTCCTTGATGTCTTTCTTCTAGGTATGTTGGCAGATATTTCATGAATGATTTTGAGATGCTTCCAGTCCCCACTATTACTACTTGTGTCACCATTGTCTTTACATTCCACATGCATTGTACAGCTATTGTTAAGTCTTCGTATTTCAAAAACTTTTTGGCTTCTCTCATAATGAAATTACAGTGTCTATTAAAAGACATTGTAGGTAGACAGGTTACAGGGCAGTGTTTTCATTCTTTGGAATGAGAATTGTTACTTGCTGTCTGCCACTGATATTTGATTTTCTTTGATCAGTTTGTTAACAAGGGTTGCTAAATATTTATGTGTTACTGTGAGTAGCTTAAGCCAGAAATTTTATATTTGTCCTCTTCCAGGAACTCTTCAATTGAGCATTGTTTTTTAGTATGATTGCCACCCCTTTTTTTCAAATATTGGCCTTCATTCCTTACCAGGATTTTGGTGGTATTGGTTTTTGATCTGTAGGCTTCATCATTATGTTGAACATTTTTCCCATGTATGCTTTCCAAAGGTTCTGTATTACTTCTTTGTGTGGTGCATTTTGCACATTGGCATTTTTCTGCCTGAGAATGTTGTAGAATTTTTTGCAGTCTGTTCTAAACATTTTACGTAAATATTATTGGTTTTTATCTCTTCCTGTGTCTAGATAATCTTTGTGTCTTTGTTGATAATTTTTGTTTAAGCTCTTGAATCGCTTGATACAAATTTTCCTTCTTCTCTATGTATTATTTCCTAAGCCATCTCTATTTCTTTATTCTGTGTTGTCATTTCTTTTTATTTCAGCCAAAGCTGATAATTCTTTCCTGATACCATTTACACTCTCCTGTACTTGTCTGACTCATGGGGGTGTTGTTTGATTGCATGCGTCTAAGTTTATTATCTGTTGACCAGCAACACGTTTTGGCCATTTACATGGCCATATTCAGGGTGGTAAGTGCAAGAATACAAATACATTTGTAATTATAGTGTGTTGGGATCACACCATAGTTAAAAATCATGTGCTTTCGGTTAATATTCCAGTGAAGTGGTAAAACAGTGATGTGTGAAACATTAGAAGTTCAAAATGGTTGTCTGTAGGATGGTTTTTTGGAGTGGTGTACATGGAATGCTTATGACTGTTTGGTGAGTGACAGACTACAGTGCAGTCTACACCATCACTCACCAGTCAGAGTTATAAGCCTTCTTTGTACATCACTCCACAAAACCAAACTACAGGCAACCATTTTTAACTGCTAATATTTCATACATACTGTTTTACCACCACTGCACTGGAATTTTAACCAAAACCATATGATTTTAACTGTCGTGTGATCCCAACACACTATAATTATATACATATTTATATTCTTGCACTTACCACCCTGAAGGTGGCCACATGAGTGGTCAAAACATGTTGGTGGTCACTATATAAGCAAATTATGTCATAAAACCAAAGTGCCTTTATTGATCTTTAATAAATGTCTTATATGTAATTAATGCACGGACTATGGAACATATCACAATGTGAGATATTCACTGCAGCATCTGCTGAGGTATCTGAACATGCAAATCCTAAGATGTGATTGTAATCTTGTATCATTATAAATTGCATATGCCTAGACAGTTTGGCTCATTCATTGTAATTACTGTGTTAAACCTAATGGTATGTACCTTGTATGTTTTCAGCTTATTTTACATTTTCTACAAAAAGTACTTTAAGTGTAACAGACTCCTAAAGGTCAGTCATCAAATCAGTAAGGACGAGATGAGCAGGCATGTTATGTGTGCAGAAGGTACGCAAAATGCATACAAAACTTCGATCAAATATCCCAAAGAAAGGAGGTCACTTACAGCGCATGGGAAATGGGATGTGAGAATTTTGATTGGCTTCATCTGGGTTCACATATTGAGCACAATAGCAAACCTTCACATTTGTAAGAGGCTGTGTAAATATTAGCATTGCAGTAGAGACTGCCATATGGAGTAGGTGCAGTAGTTACTGTACACCTTATGCCTTTCTACATGTTTCTGTAGGGCAGAACAAATGACACCCGAGGTGTGGGACTACATCTTCTATAAAACTGCAGAGTTTCCTGCAAGAACGGAAATTCCTAAAGCATCTTTAGACCTGATGAAACGAGAGTTTGAATATTGGTACCCTGTGGATCTGCGTTGTTCTGGGAAGGACCTTATTCAGAACCATCTGACTTTCTTCATTTACAATCACTGTGCAATGTGGCCAGATGATGAAAGCAAACGGCCTTTAGGTGTCCGTGCAAATGGTCATTTGCTTCTGAACTCAGCAAAGGTAAGCTAATCATGAAGGGAAATTATGAAATGATTGTAAGCATGCTTAAATACCATTTCACGTAGTTGTGTAGGGAAGGTCAGGTTCAGCAATATTCAAGTTCTTTTGTAACGCACATAATTTTGAAAATGTAGCTATTATGTAAAATGTATAAAGAAAGGACAGGCAGCATTTGTTTCTGAATTTCAAGGACATCCTGGAAATGAAACCCTCAGAGCAATGATTTCACTCTTGGAATCAAGGAGGAAACCCAGGTGGTCAAATCAGGTGAGCCAGGAGGGTTAGCAGCCAAACATTTCTGCTGCTTCTGCTTGTCAGTGGGCAGCTGAGGCACCGGACATCATAGAATTTGTGCCAGATGTTTAAGTCCTCCATTAATATTGGCTGATATGTACCCTAGAACAGAATAGCAAATGGGTTTGGGCCCTTTCGGTCCTGATGTGCCTTTTAGACATGCCCTTTGTGCCCTGTTATCTGATGTCCAAGTCATGGGAGCCCTGTTCCCTTACTAAAGTTCCAGATTGCCCCGTACACTTAGACTTCTAATATCATCTGGCTCCAAAAAAATAAAAGGGACCCAAATATGTGTGTCTGAGCGAAGCCAAGACTTCACACTCACACAAAACGTGGGCTGAGGTGTCCTCCTCTGCTTCACACCACTTACATAAGGGACTGTGGATCGGACCCATTATGTAGGGGTGTCTTCTCAGAGCGTTATGTCCAGTAAGGAGGCTAGTAACAACCATAGATTGTTAGTGTTAAAGGATAGTAGCCTGGTCTTAGCAGTTGGACTTGAGCCCGAAATCAGTTTTGGAGCCTGTCTCCCGAGTACTGATAAGACCCCCTCACGTTGCCATGCTTTTTCCCCATCCAGCATTTTACCTTTTTTCTTGTATGCTGCCCTAGAGACACCCAAGGCCAGTTCAGGTCCAGCGAACCAGTGAACAGTTCCCTGTCTTGCGAACTCGTTGGCAATTTCATTTCCATATTCTCTAGAATATCTCGCAGTCCCAGAACAGTCCCACAGGTTGCTGGCTGGACATGTTATTCAACATCTTTTGGCACTATTGTACCAGTGGGGATGTTGTTTTGGCAGCTTCAAGGGTTTTCAAAGCCACCTGACTCTCAGAGCAAATACTAACTGGTCTAATGCCCATACACATTTCATATGCACTGGTCAAGTTGGCATACATCTCAGCCTGGAAAACAGTAGTATATTTTCTTAGAGAGATACTGAGCACTGTTCTCGAAGATTGCCCATAGTCCCCAGCACCAATTCCCCTCCACGCCCTGGACCTGTCTGTATATCAGATGAACCCTTAAACTGTGGGAGAGGTCCCAGGTCCTCTTGTTCACTCTTCTATAGTCAACATGGTGACCCTATACTTGATTTCAAAGTTAGATCCTGGCCTCATAACATTGACCCCCATATTAATCTTTTCACATCGGCTTTTAAATGGCTACAGTCCACCTTCGTGTATGACATTCTTTTCAATAGACATTTAAATTTTAGCACATGGTTTACAAAAAATGTTAATATTCCGGGAACCAAAAAAGATTGAATAATGGATTAAACGCCATTTTTCGGGAAATAAGACAGACATTTCTGCATGTGTTGAAGAAAGCAGTAATAATTTTAGTTTGTGAATAGACAAACAAATTGTATGGAATATGCAAAAATTTCAGTTTCTTTTACTTGCATATTGGCTTGAGTCCCCAGGGTTTCTTAAGGAGGTCGCACCTGATGTTGTTAGAACTGTGCCTTTGTGTGGTAATCTTCAAAACACGTTTTTTTAACGCACAGTCCCACTTCACATTTACGGCACTTCACGAACACTTTGTGTCACACCCCTGGCCTTACACACGCGACACCTCAGCTGCGTCTCAGACGGGATGGGCCAATGTTTGCTGCTTCAGACTTTAAGCCTGGCGACGTGCGATTCAACGTTAGGTGGTCAACCTATAATGGCCCTGGTACTCTCTGTTCTGGTCCAGCATGTGCCAACATATTCCTCACTAGGGTATATCGAAAATCTCTGTGTGATATTTTTGTACCCCCACACGAGGAATGAAGAATGTAGCTATTGGGAATGGCCAGGTCTAGCAGATGAAAGAACATTTTTTTCGTCCACTTGAATGTGCGATGGCTGATGGAGTAACTGTTAGCCATTCAGTCACCCTTATCCACATAGCCCATATGATGGTTATAATCCATCATAATTTGCGGCTTTATGGCTTTTCCTCTTTCATTGCAGAAATTACCTTCCGCTGGGGCACTGAATATTAGTCAACATGCATACATCTCTCTTGTCCTGCCACAGTATTGCCGTCAAATCAGCCCTGGTTCTGACGCGAATGTCTCCCCTTTGCAGTCTTG
>Ga0123354_10011075_pt1 | contig 13916 bp, 12 predicted proteins | sample TergutLab28metaG_2_FD_97872 | JGI IMG/M metagenome (GOLD analysis project Ga0123354, IMG submission 97872) | Labiotermes labralis P4 segment gut microbial communities from Petit-Saut dam, French Guiana - Lab288 P4 | ecosystem: Host-associated > Arthropoda: Insects > Digestive system > Gut ... | reverse complement strand
GAGAAGTACGCCAGCGGGCTGGAACTGTCGTCCGACCTGCCATCGCAGGTGGCGTCGTACTCCCACGGCATGAAACAGAAACTGGTCATGATCGGCGCGCTGATCCACGCCCCGCGGCTGCTGGTGCTGGACGAACCCTTCGTCGGACTCGATCCGAAGGCCGCGTTCACGCTCAAGGAGTACTTCAAGGACATCACCGACGCCGGCGGATCGATCTTTTTCTCCACTCACGGGCTGGAGGTGGCCCAGAAGCTCTGCAACAAGATCGCCATCATCCAAAAGGGCGTCCTGCTCGAAGTCGGCCCGACCGAGGAGATCGTCGGCAAGCAGTCGCTGGAGGAGGTCTTCCTGGAACTGACCAACGACGACCAGGTCCCCGGAGCCGACCGGCGATGACCAAGTTCTGGACCCTGGCCAAGGTCAACCTGCTGCAGACGCTGTACCAGATGAACCTGGTACGCCGGCGCGGCGACCGGGGCGGCCGCAGTTTCCTGACCACCCTGCTGATCGTGGCGGTGCTCCTGATGGCGTACACCGGGTGGATGGCGTACATCCTCTCGCAGGCCCTCGTACCCGCCCACGCCGAGTGGCTGCTGCTGGCGGCGGCCTTCCTGTTCATCACGCTGTTCATCTTCGCCACCAGCCTGTACACGGTCGGCTCCCTGCTCTTCGAGAGCACCGACACCGACCAGTTGTTCGCCTACCCGGTCTCCAAGTTCGAGATCGTGGCCGCCAAGATCACCGGCCTGGTCGTCGAAACCTGGATCCTGACCCTGGTGTTCGGCCTGGGCTTTTTCGTCATGTACGCCTACTACAGCCATCCATCCGCGCTGTTCTACGTCTACGCGGTCATCCTGCTCATCGTCAGCCCCGGCGTACCGCTGTTCGCGATCGGGCTCATCTCGTTCGTCATCGGCCTGGTGACCTCGGGTACGCGCTTCAAGCAGTACCTCAACACCATCTTGACCGTCGGCGCCATCGCGGGGATGGTCGTCGCGATCAACGTCGCGGTGCGACGAGTCAGCACCGCGATCACCTCGCCCGACCAGATCCTCGACACCCTGAAGCGCGTCTACCCGCCGGTGGGGTACGCCACCGCCGCGCTGTACCAGGGCAGCGCCGTCGACCTGCTCATCGCGGTGGCCTGGAACGTCGTCCCCTTCCTGGCGCTGTGCGGGCTGATCGCCTGGTCGTACGCTTTCATCCGGACGCGCCTGACCGCCGTCCACAAGGCCCGCGGCGGCAAGATCCGGTACGACTCGGCGTCGGCGGATGGCGCGCTCATCCGCAAGGAGTTCACCCGTTTCGCGTCCTCCCCGATGTACATCCTCAACTCGTGTCTCGGCGCGATACTGACCATCGCCATGTCCGTCCTCCTCGGGCTGGGCGCCGGCCGGAACCTGTCCAGCGTGGTGGGCTCGATGGAGTTGTTCGGGATCAATCTGACGGAAGTGTTCCTCCTGGTCGCCCTCGTCACCCTGTCCCTGTCCAACACCACCGCGCCGTCGATTTCCCTGGAGGGCCGCAACCTGTGGATCGTGCAGTCGCTGCCTGTGCCGGCGCGGTCCGTCCTGCGCGCCAAACTGATCCTGCACTGGACCGTACTGGGCGGGATGGCCCTGATCGCCTGCGCCATCGCCGCCTTCACGGTCCGAACCGGGCTGGGCGGATTTTTCGTCGTCCTCATTCCGTGCCTGCTGTTCGTCCTGGTCAGTTCGCTGGTCGGACTGGTCTACAACCTGCGTTTCCACCGTTTCGATTTCTACAACGACATGACGGTCGTCAAGAACAGCGCCAGCGTCCTGCTGACCACGGGTACCATGGTGATCGTCGTCGCCCTGATCATGGTCGTGTACGCCTTGCTCGGGCAGTGGATGGCCATCAACTTCTACGTCTACTGGGGAGCCTGGGTGGCCGTACTCGCCGTGGCGGCCGTCGTCTTGTACCGCTGGCTGATGACCCGGGGTACGGTGCAGTTCGCCAACTTGTCGTAATCCCTACTCAGCCCAGGGGTTGACAACCGTCAGACCGGGAATGTCCGCGAAATCCCTCACATTGCGGGTCACCAATGTCATCCCGTGAGCCAACGCCGTACCGGCGATGAGCGTGTCGACCAAACCACGCGTACGAAGCAACACCAACGGCGCACTCAACTCTGCGGCAGTCTCGCCAACTGGCAGAGTACGCAGGTCGAAGACCTCGCGCATGTCGTCGCGCCACCGTTCGAACACCGATGCTTGAGCCGGATCGGTACGCGCCTTACTCAACACGCCGGCCAAGAGTTCCATCCATGTCAGAACCGAGACCCAACTGTGGCCAAAGTCCAGATCGCGGGCCCACCGCTCAAAAGCGGGTCCGTGACGATGGCGCAAGCGCAGAGCAGAGATCACATTTGTATCGAGGAGCATGTCTACTGGCGCGGCGACGCTGGTCACCACTCGATCTCCCTGGGCTCCTCGACCACCCGTGGGGGCAGCTCAAGCTCGATGTCTTCAATGCCCGGAAAACGAGCCGCAATTTCCTCCGCCACGTCCCACAAGGAACGGCACTGGTCGCGGTGCCCAAGCGGGTAAATCCCAATGCCACCGTCCGGCAGCACGTCGAACTCAATCGGATCGCCAGTCTTCAACGCGGTCTTCTCCAGCACCCGGCTCGGAACCGTGACCTGGTTCTTCTCTCTGATGGTCAGTACTGCCATAACCGTCCTTTCCTACTTTCCTACAATCCTACTACCTCACGCTACTTTCACGACGGGCCTACCTGGACCCCGTTTGGTGGACGTCTCCCCGGGGTGCTGTTCCGGGGCTCGCGCTTCAGCAGCGGCCGGGTAGCGGGACGTAGGCCAGGGTGCTGGCACCGTAGTCGAGTGTCCAGGCGCCGCAGGTGGTGAGCGCGACGGCGACCCCGGCTTCGGGCGGCACGGTGGTGATGGGTGTGTACGGTGCCCATGTGCCCGACTCGGCCAGAGTGAAGATGCCGGTGCTTGTATCGGGTACCGACATCAGCGCCACGGCTGCGCCAGCGTCGAAGCCGACGATCTCTCCAGCGTACCCGCCCAGCGTGGGGGTCCTGGCCCAGGTCGCGCCGCTATCGCGGCTTACGGCCGTGACGAAGTTAGTCGGGATACCGTGGGCGTCTTCCTGGTTGAACACGACCACCAGCATGTCGCCACCAATCCCCAGGCTCGCGCCGTACCCGACGCCGAGGTCGTCCTGCGTCCACTCTTGACCGTCGCCGCGCACGACGGTCACCCCGGTCGCATCGGTCACGGCGAATGCGATCTGGGTGCCGTCCGCGGCGATGGATGCGACGGTGGCTTCGTCCGGGATGGACCACAGTGTCGTGGCCGTGCCGTCCACCGACACAGACAGCAGGCTCACACTCGAACTTGTGCCGACACCCACGAGGATGTGGTCACCGACCTGCGCGGCCGCATCAACGCGGGCAGTGCCAGCGGGCAGGACGACCGGTGTCACCTTACCGGGTTGGACGAACGCCACGACCGGGGCACCATCGCTGTCCTGACCTGCTACCCAGACGCCGTCCGGCACTGCCACCAGCCGTGTCGTGGTATTGACCGCGGGGGCGTCGGGAAGCTGCGCTACCCCGATCGGCGACGCGACCCAGACTCCTCCACCGTTGCCAATCGCCAATGCCGCGCAATCGTTGATCGGCGCGAGTATTTGCGGCATCAAAGTCGCGAGATTGATCGGTGTCCGCGTGTCAGCGCAGCCCTGCCAGGACGATTCGTAGATCACCCAAGCCCCGTCGACCGCCGACGGGGAACCTGGCTGCGACGCCACACCGGACGGGCGACTTGCCCCCGCATCCGGCGTACCGTCACAGCCAGAGCAAGCCAGGCTGATGGCGGTCAACACAACCGCTGCCCCCAGCCTGGCCCAGGAGACCCTAGCCACGGCCGAGGGTCACCTCAGCGCTCTTCCCGTGAATGGTGTACACCTTGCCGGTCTTCGAGGCGGCGATCACCAGTCCTGGCGCCGCGCTTTGGGCGGTCAGCTTGCCGCTACCTGGGACCTTGTCCACGACGAGGTGGTGTGCAAGTCCCGGCGCGGCCCCTGTCTGGCCAGGAGCGGACCCAGATTTTCCAGGAGCGGTCCCAGTTTGCCCGGGAGCGGACCCGGACTTTCCAGGGGCTGTGCTCGAGTCAGTAGGCAAAAGGCTGGTCGTCAGGATCAGTACGGCCCCGTCTTGGGCGTCGTCGATCCCGGCTTGGCCGACCCACACCTTCACACACTCGCCGTCGATGATCTGCGCCCAACCGCTCGTGCCGTTGAAGTCATCGCCCTTGTACGGCGGGGCCCCATCGATATACCCCTCGCCACCGCAGATGCTCTCAATGGTGACGGGTTGGGCATTGGCGGTGTCCTCCTGAACAATGGCTTCGCCGAGCGCTTCCTTTTCAGCCACAGCGGCCGCCACGGCCTTCGGATCATTTTGGGCGGCTTCCCCCTTCGCCAAACCCGCCGCCTCAGCCGCCTGCTGGGCTGCCTTGGCCGGGTCTTGGGAGGCCGCTGGTGCCGGGGCCGTTTCCGAACCACCGCTCGGGTCGGCCTGCGCCAGGCTACCAGTCACACCCCCGCCGAGGCCAATGACCAAGCCAAGGGCCGCAATCACCGCAACCCGCTTCCTGTTTGACTTCCTAGTCATTTCGATTCCTTTCTACGAGTCCCATTTGATGTCTGTCTCAACGCTGTAAAGGCTGCCTCCAGCCGTCGGCGCAGTTGCCAATTGCGTGGAAAGCTGCGTCCAGCCAGTGCTTGGGGCGTTGTTGATACCTGAACAATTGCCGTTTTGTTGGCACGCTTGGTACGTCGTCATAGTCCCTTGGAAAATGAAGTAGCCAGCTTTCTTCGTGTTGTTGGAGTACAGGCTGAGGTACTTCCACTGTTTTGCCTGCGTGCCGACAGTGTTGTAGATCTCCGGGAGCGGGTAAGCGGGGCCGGACCACGATACAGTCCAAATCATGTCGGCCGTCAAACCAGGATTACACGAGCTGGCCGTTGGCACTGCTGTGGATGGGCATCCGTCGGCGCTGCCATAGTTGAAGAAAATCGGCCGCCCGCTGTAGCCCGCGTAGCCGTTGAACCAGTTGATTGCCGCCGTGTCTGCGGAACTCTGGCTCCAGGCCTCGATGTCATTGGCTCCCACGGCATAAACCTGTTGGTAGACCAGTGACCTGAACTGCTGATCAACCGACCGCGCGGCTGCTGCCAACGCCGCGCCCGCGGCTGCCGTTACAGTGCCGCCGGAAGTGCTAGTGCCGAAGCCAACATACAGCAGTGATGTGAGGTCAGAGCCGGCGCCGGTGTAGAACCCTATGCCAAATTGATATACTATAGTACCGGCTGTGGCGAGGGACACGTAAGATGATCCAAACAGCGATACCTGCCAGGTTGAGCCGCTTAACCGCATGGTACCAAAATCCAAGATCACGACGAACCGTTGTGTTCCGGCAGTGGCGTTGGCGACCTTGCCCAAGGCAAGCCCTTGGTTGTAGGCCCACGTCGGGTCGTTTTTCGTTACGTAGTAGCTGGTCGAATAAGGTATGGCGGTCGCCGCTTGAGCGACTGGCGGTGCTGACAACGATACCCCCACCCCAGCGGCGATCAGCCCCAGGCAGGCAGCAACCACTTGCAGATGCCTTCTCATGATGGGCTCCCTGTACCTAGGTCAGCTTCATCTTTCATGCCAACAGCCATCTCCGCAGCAACTAGAGATACCATGGCATATTGGTGTACCATCTTCATGGTGATACCCTCCCTTCTTTCTGTGAGCCACTGGGCAGTCGAGTGAGTCGAGTTCAATGGTCCGGCCCTGTTGCACAGAAGAACCCGGTTTCGTGGTAGCGTCTCGGCAGCCACGTCAAGTTCCGCCTAGAACCCCGCGCCCATGGCTTATATCTTGATTATTTTCATCAAGATACTCTCGCCTGATGTCGGAGTCAAGATCTGGAAGGTAACGATTTAATAATGAGATATTCTCTGCACTGGGAACTGCTTCGCTCCGTCGCCTGGCCTGATGCACAGTCATGTGGGTCGACCTCCTGCGACATCACGTTTGACCGGTCGTTGTGAACTAGGTCTATTCACTCGAACAGGTACCTCAGCATCCGCGCCGGACTGGCCAGGAAGTTGCGGGTGATCTGGACGTGCTCGGTGTCATCGTAGGCGATCCGCTCCAAACCGGAGCCGGTCAGGGCGTAGATCCAGGCGTTTGGGTAGGCCATCAGGATCGGCGAATGGGTGGCGATGACGTACTGGCTGCCCGCGCCGACCGACTGATGCAGCAGCGACAGGATGTTGAGCTGACGCCCGGGCGACAACGCGGCTTCCGGCTCATCCAGCAAGAACAAACCATCGTTGCCGAACTGGGTACGGGCTAACGAGAGGAAGGCCTCGCCGTGCGATTGGGCGTGCAGCGAACGGTCGCCGTAGTACTCGGCCACGCCGATCTCATCGATGGCGGTGGCCACGTTGTAGAACGACTCGGCCCGGAAAAAGAAGCCCCGGTGAGCCCGTTTGCCCTTGGCAACGCGAAGATGGTCGCCCAGCGCGGAGTGAGTGTCCTGGGTGGAGAACCGGAGGTTGCGCGTACCGCCCTCCGGGTTGAAGCCCAAGACCACTGCCATCGCCTCCAGCAGGGTGGACTTGCCCGTGCCGTTCTCGCCGATCAGGTACGTCACCTGCGGGTGAAAACGCAGCGGGTGTCCCCGCAAGGCGTCCACCACAGGCAGGTCGTACGGGTACCCCTGCCGGGGCGCCGTTTCGTCGAGCCAGGTCTCCTGGAGAAACTGGTCATACAACACGATTGTCAGATTAGCGGGCGCGTACGACATAGGGCATGTTTGTGGTCGTTCACCTGTACCGCAGCGGTACTCGCGCCAACGGCGAACTCGACAGAAGCCACCGTACGTATTCGGTCGTGGCCTGCGGGGCACGAAACGGGGTCACGAGGGTGCCAAGGGCCCGCTTCGCGCCCCGCGCAAAACCCCGGGGGCGCGAAACGGGGTTCTCAATGGGTGGCGAGCCCGATTCACGCCCCGCTAGAGTCGTCCCATGCCCGTTGCGTACCACGATGCCGAAGAGGTGTTGCGTACCGTCTTCGGGTACCACGAGTTTCGCGGGCATCAGCGGGAGGCGATCAACCACATCGCCGGCGGCGGCGACGCCGTCATCCTGATGCCGACCGGCGGCGGGAAGTCGCTGTGCTACCAAATCCCGGCCCTGCTCCGACCTGGCGTCGGGGTGGTGATCTCGCCGCTCATCGCTTTGATGCAAGATCAAGTCGACGCCATGCGCCAGGTGGGAATCCGCGCGGGGTACCTCAACTCGACCCAGGACCACACCGACCGCGCCCTGGTGGAACAGGCCTTCCGCCAAGGCGATCTCGACCTGCTGTACATCGCGCCCGAGCGGCTGACCATGCCCCACACGCAACAACTCCTGTCATCGGGAACCATCGCGCTGTTCGCCATCGACGAGGCCCACTGCGTCTCCCAGTGGGGCCACGATTTCCGCCCGGACTACCTGGCCCTGTCCCTGCTGGCCGACCTCTGGCCCGACGTACCGCGGGTCGCCCTGACCGCCACCGCCACCGCGGCGACCCACCGCGAGATCACCGAGCGCTTGCGTCTGACCGACGCGCGGCACTTCGTCGCCTCCTTCGACCGCCCCAACATCACGTACCGCATCGAGCCGAAAGCCGCCATCGCCGACCAACTCACCGGGTTCATCCGCCGCGAGCACCCGGGGGAGGCGGGGATCGTGTACGCGCTGACCCGCGCCTCCACCGAGAAGCTGGCCGGCCGGCTCAGCCAGGCCGGGATCGCGGCCCTGCCCTACCACGCCGGGCTGGATGCGCGAACCCGCCACGACACCCAGGCCCGCTTCCTTAACGAGGACGGCCTGGTGGTGGTGGCCACGATCGCCTTCGGCATGGGCATCGACAAGCCGGATGTGCGCTTCGTCGCGCACGCCGACCTGCCCCGCTCGATCGAGGGGTACTACCAGGAAACCGGCCGGGCCGGACGCGACGGCGAACCCGCGACGGCCTGGATGGCGTACGGCCTGAACGACGTCGTACAACAGCGCCGCATGATCGCCGAATCCGCCGGCGACGACGCCCACAAACGGCTCCTTTCTACCCACCTCAACGCCATGCTGGCGTTGTGCGAGACCCCGGCGTGCCGGCGGCAGAACATGCTGAGCTATTTCGGCGAGGACTCCCCGCCGTGCGGCAACTGCGACACCTGCCTCAACCCGCCGCACACCTGGGACGGTACGCAGCCGGCGCAGAAACTGCTGTCCACGGTCGTACGCCTGGACCGGGAGCGCGGCCAGCACTTCGGGGCCGGTCAACTGATCGATATCCTGCGCGGCCACGAAACCGACAAGGTCCGGCAGTGGCACCATCAGCGCTTGTCAACCTGGGGAATCGGGGCCGATCTGATGGACACGCAGTGGCGCGGGGTGGTCCGGCAGTTGCTGGCGCGCGGCGACCTGGCGCTGTCCTCGGACGGGCACTCGACCCTCGGCGTCACCGACGCCGGATGGGCCGTCCTGCGCGGCGAGCGCGAGGTACCGCTGCGCGAGGACGTGGTGTTGCGAGCCGGCACGCTCCCGGCCAAACGCCGTACGGCAGCACCGGGCAGCGCGGCCGCGTCGGCCGACCCCGCGGTGAGACAAACAGAACCGTCCCCGTTGTCTCAGGACGACCAGTCGCAGGCGGAGTTGTTCGAAGCACTGCGGGAATGGCGGCTCGGCGAGGCCCGGACCCGGACCGTACCCCCGTACGTCGTCTTCCACGACTCCACCCTCCACGCCATCGCCGCCCTCAAACCCACCGGCCTGGACGAGTTGGCCACGGTCTCGGGAGTGGGTACGGTGAAGCTCGCCACGTACGGCCAGGCCGTACTCGCCGTCATCGCCGGGCAGGCGGGCTGATCGCGCCTCCCTTTAGATATCTAGTTGAGACATCGGGGACGGTTCTTTCTGTCTCAAAAAGATATCGGACCAGTCCCGGCGACCCGCCTCCGCCAACCAGGCGATCAGGAATGCTCGAACACCGCGCGGTAGTGCATGGGGTAGTACCCCGGATCGTCGTAGAACATCAGAGGTCCACCCCAGCGATGGTCGTCGGGCCACCCGAACAGGTCCAGAATCATGAGCCGGGTCTCCGAGGATCGGTGATCGTGGTAGCAGTTGACCGCGAGTATGAGCTGAAGGGTGGCGCGAGTCACACCCTGATACGACCGTTTCCCGAAGTCAAGTGGGAAATCAACGCCGGCTTTGGACGACTCGATGAGCTTGGCGGTGATCGTCCGCTGGTCCTGCGACCCGACCTTCGAATCCCAGGCCCGGACCAGATCGTCCACGTACCCGAACCTGGTCTGCCACTCCGCGACGCTTGCCTCGCCCAGCTTCAGCGGCACGACCGCAGCGGGCGGCAGGTAGTCGCAAAGGCGGATGAGCAGCGGGCCGCTGCGCCCGCGCTGACGGGTATCGGCGAGGTAGGTATTCCCGTCCCGGACCAGCACGTCCATCAATACCGCCTGGATGGCCGCAGCCTGCTCGGGGGTTGGCGTGTGGCTCTCCACGTACGCGGCCACCAGGTCGAAGGCGCGGTCCTGAGTCTCGGTGGCGGGCGGGGCGTCCGTGAAACCGGTCAGCAACCCGTCGAGATCCTCCGAATCGGGGTCGCCGGCCGACGCCTTGAGCAGCATGGCGCACCATGAGGACATGTACGCCGTCTCGTCGCCCACGGTCACCTGCAACTCGAACTCCCCCGCGATGGCGTCCATCATGGCGAGTAGGCGCTCGCGGCTCTCCGGGGTCTCCCGCCACGCTTTCACCAGCCGGGCGAACACATCCTTCATGATGTCCCACAACGCCTGCTTCTGCGGCCGGTCGAGTTCGTTGCGGCGTACGTAGTCGAGCAACTCCGCGAGGTACCGCTGCTGCGAATCGGAACCTGGCCGGCCAGTCCAGACGTACGTTTGCAGTTTCGCCAGACGCCCGCCCGGCGCGTCTTCCGGGATCATGTCCGACGTATCGGTGTCGATCATGTCGTCGATGTTCATCGTCAACCCCTTGCATCCGCCCGAACGTATGAACCTACTTACTTATTCAGTCTAGCCAACGGACAAGGAATTGCGGCGGGACACCGACACCGTCCCCGAACCGCGGGCAACCGATGTAGGCTGAATCTCAGTAAATGAGCTGTTCGAGGAGGAACCATGAAAGCTCTACGTCTCCACGCCTATAACACCTTGCCCAGCCTCGACGAGGTACCCGAACCCAAGGTCACCGGACCATGGGATGTCATCGTCAAAGTCGGCGCCGCCGGACTCTGCCGGACCGACCTGCACATCATCCTGGGCCAGTGGGATCACATCCAGCACCCGAAGCTGCCGTACACCCTGGGCCACGAAAACGCCGGCTGGGTCGCGGACATCGGCTCGGCGGTCACCAACGTCGCCGTCGGCGACACCGTCATCATGCACCCGCTGACCAGTTGCGGGTTGTGCCCGGCCTGCCGGATCGGCGAAGACTCCCACTGTGAGAACGCCACGTTCCCCGGCCTCAACGTCGACGGCGGGATGGCCGACTACCTGCTGACCAACGCCCGCGCGGTGGTCAAGCTGTCGCCCAGCCTGCAACCCAAGGACATCGCCGCCCTGGCCGATGCCGGGCTCACCGCGTACCACGCCGTACGCAAGGCCGCGCCGCTGCTCTTCCCCGGTACCCACGCGCTGGTGATCGGCGCGGGCGGGCTAGGCCACATCGGCATCCAGACCCTGGCCGCCATCACCAGCGCCGAGATCACGGTACTGGACCGCAGCGAGGCCGCCCTCGATCTGGCCCGGCAGATCGGCGCCGATCACACCGTACTGGCGACGTCCGACGAGGACGCCATCGTCGCCCAGGTCGCCGACGCGACATCCGGCGGCGCCCATGTCGTCTTCGACTTCGTCGGCGAGCAGGGCATGGAGGTGCTGGCACCGCGCCTGATGCGCAACCGGGCGTCGCATTACGTGATCGGGTACGGCGGCGCCGTCACGATCCCGACCATTGAGGTCATCTCACGCGAGATCAACGTCATCGGCAACCTGGTCGGCACGTACAACGACCTGGTCGAATTGATGGTCCTGACCGCGCAGGGCAAGGTGACCCTGCACACGCAGGAGTACGCTCTGGCCGACGCCCTGCAAGCCATCGACGATCTCGACCACGGCCGCCTGGTCGGTCGCGGGATTCTCATCCCCTGAGGCGAGCAAGACAACGGGATTTAGCATGAGACAAGGTGAGACAACGGGGACGGTTCTTTTTGTCTCAGGCCTGAGACAAAAAGAACCGTCCCCGTTGTCTCACCTACCGTGTCGCCCAGAGCTGGAGCGGGAGTTGACGTGAGCTGGGATGCGGTGTGGCACACCATCACGGTGGCGATCAGTTGCGTCAATCTCGCGATTGGCCTGGTGATCGTGATCCGGCTGGTGCGGCGGCGAGGCGAGGAGTCGCGCCACGTGGCGTACCGCCGGTTCCTGTGTGCGGCGGGCCTGCTCTTCCTGACAGTCGCGGCGTACCGCTCGGTGTTCGTGACCAAGTACGTCGGAGGGTTGGTGTGGTTCGACACGGCGTTCAACAGCCCGTTCCTGATCCGCTGCCTGGCCTGCCTGGCCGAGTTGAGCTTCATCGGCCTGATCGCTGGCGTCTCGCTACGGATGATCCACAGTGCCGCCCGCCGGGTCGGTCCGTCCGGTCCGCACTTCGGCCCGCTCGTGTCCAGGCTGCCGTACGTGGCGGTGGCCTGCATCTTCGTCGCGCAGTTCTTCGCGTTCACCGGCTTGATCACACAATTCCAGTGGCCGGGGGCCGTCGAGGAAACGCTGTGGGCGCTGGCCTTCCTGAGCATCGCGCCGGTCATCGTGGTCGGCCTGAGGCATCGCCCGGCGGTACCGGGTTTCCACATCTGGCTCGTTATGATGGCCGTCTGGTGCGCCGGGTACCTGGTGTTCCAGATCGGGTACGCGCTGCCGTTCATGTACTGGGCCAACGTCGCGCAGGACATCGGCCAGGCCCTCCCGGCGGACGCCCTGCGGCAGGCCATCTCCGGCTATACCCGGACCCGGGACCTGGGTACCTGGGGCGGTATCGGTTTCTTCATCTGGCAGACCGGCTACTTCAGCCTGTGCTCCTGGATGACCCTGGTCATGATGACCACGCCCCGGCGCCGTCCGGTTGGGGCCCAGTGAGACAATGGGGACGGTTCTTTTTGTCTCAAAATGATGTCAACTGGTTTGACCCCGCCTTCCTCACAACACCGGATGAGCCGTGGCGAGTGGTGATGTCGGCAACGGGGACCCTCCCGCGGTACCGCTTTGTGGTGATCTTCGCGCGGTACCAGGAGCAGTGGTTGTACGTCCGGCAGCGGACGCGCGAAACGTGGGAGACCCCCGGGGGTCACGTCGAACCCGGTGAGACGCCAGAGGCGGCCGCCCGGCGCGAGTTGTGGGAGGAAACCGGCGCCGTGGACTTCACCATCGAACCCATCTTCGACTACGCCGTGTACACCCCGACCGAGTTTTCATATGGGCAGGTCTTCCTCGCCCACATCGGTACCCTCGGCGAGTTGCCGCCGTACGAGATCGGCGGGGTACGTCAGTGTACCGGCCTGCCCGACCCATTGACGTACCCCGACATCACGCCGGTCCTGTACGAGCGGGTACTCCGAAACTGAGACATCGGGGACGGTTCCTCTTGTCTTGGTCGCCGAGATTGTAGTTGTTGCTGTTTCTGACGCCCCAGAACAGCAACAACTACAATCTCGATGAGCAAATCACTGGGTTCTGCCACTTACTGGGACATCCACCGGCCGGGAATGACCGTACCGCAGTGGCGGCACGCCCCATCGGCGGTCAGCTCGTACCGTACCACCGGGTTGAGACAACGGGGACGGTTCTGTTTGTCTCAATCCGGTCTCACGTTGAGACAAACAGAACCGTCCCCGTTGTCGCTTGTATACCATTATTAGGGCGCAATGAGCGGAAGGTCGACTCGGGCCGTCTCTCCTGCCTTTACGGCCACGGTATTCGGGTTGCTCCCGGCCCAGAGAGACACACGGTAGGTTCCAGGCGGCAGGTCGAGCGTGTACGACCCGTCAGCGGCCGTTTGGGTTGACCAGGTCTGGTTGGCGCTGGGATCAGCAGGGACGGCCATCACCCGCGTCTGTACCGGGGTTGGTGTAGGTGAGACGCCTGACTGCTGGGTAACCACGCCGGTCACGTGACCCTCAGCCGATGCGTACGTGGCTGTCGGGTCAGGGCTCGCCGGACCGGAGGGCGCCGGGGCGCACGAGGCCAAGGCGAGTAGCGAAAGGACGCCTGCTGCCGTGACCAGCCAACCGATCCGACGCCGCCGCGCCACGGGGTCGACACGGCTGTCATCACTTGTAGCGTTGACGGGCGGAGATATTCTCTGATATCCCCTCATGGTCAGGCCACCCAACCGAGTGTCGTGGTCGATGCGGTAGCAGAGACACTGCTGCTACAGTTCGTGACCCGCCGTTCGGCTGACCTTCTCAAAGAACTTTCGCGTTTCATTGTTACTCCCTTTCCACTTCTCAATCCCGGCACCATCGCCGGAATGCATTGTTGTGGGCTAGATAGACACCAACTGTGGTACCTAACCTTTAGTCCAGTACTGAATCCCTCAGGTCTTCGCCTGTCAAGACCCCGAATTGAATTATCACCAGAGCGTGACGTTTCTACGCGCTGACCCTTAGGGAAACGCTGATTTTCTGACTGTGTGGGGTCGGCTGGCCGGCGTGGTGGTTGGTGGGGGCTTGGCGGGTGTCGTGGTTCCTGGTTTCCCCCGAGTTCCCCGGTTTCTCCGGGTTTC
>Ga0123354_10011073_pt1 | contig 13919 bp, 10 predicted proteins | sample TergutLab28metaG_2_FD_97872 | JGI IMG/M metagenome (GOLD analysis project Ga0123354, IMG submission 97872) | Labiotermes labralis P4 segment gut microbial communities from Petit-Saut dam, French Guiana - Lab288 P4 | ecosystem: Host-associated > Arthropoda: Insects > Digestive system > Gut ... | reverse complement strand
TGTTCACTGACGGGTGTGGTTGTACTGTTAAGTTGGTGTTATGTTTACTATGCGGCTGGGTCTTTCCCTGTGTGGTACGTGCAATTGCGGGGCACCTGTACTGTTGGTCGGAGTTTTTTTCCCAATGAGGGTTCTTGCTTTACCGCGGGCTTACTGTGTTATATGCACTGAACGAAAGACGAAATCTGAGCCAGAAATAATCCGCACCACAGCGGGGAAGTGCAGGAAGCTGACTTGCCAGCCACATGGGTTCACCCTGACTGGCCACAAGGTTGAACACAGGTATTAAAATGGTTTTATCTATCGAAATATGTCCCACTGGTGGTTTCAACAAGCCAAATAAGATTCCATTCCTCACAATTCAGCAATAATTATGGTGCAAACTGTGAGTGAGTTAGTGTCAGATTATACTTGTAAATTGTGTGAGTTAGTGTCAGACTATATTTATAAACTGTGTGTGAGTTAGTGACAGACTATATTTATAAACTGAGTGTGAATTAGTGTCAGACTATATTTATAAACTGTGTGTGAGTTAGTGTCAGACCATACTTATAAACTAAATGTGAGTTAGTGTAAGACTATATTTATAAATTGTGTGTGAGTTAGTGTCAGACTATATTTATAAACTGAGTGTGAGTTAGTGTCAGACTATATTTATAAACTGAGTGTGAGTTAGTTTCAGACCATATTTATATAATACGTGTGAATTAGTGTCAGACTATATTTATAAACTGAGTGTGAGTTAGTGTCAGACTATATTTATAAACTGAGTGTGAGTTAGTGTCACACCACATTTATAAATTCATGATCTATGATGAAAGTGGTACTCCCGTCAGGATACTGTCTGTTACTGAGTCTTTGCCTTCTACATATGAATACAGCAAACAGGATGGTGCAAAAGTTGCTCAACACTTGATGGCCTCTCCAAACTGCGTGGGCTCTAAATTTCCCACACACCAATGGCATCTGCGTATCACAATCATCAAGTGCATTTTATGGTAACTTATTTGTAGCTGAAAGCTCCTCCATCCTGACAATAGGTGAAATTAAAACCCCAGCATCACCAAACTGTTAAACTGAAAATGTGAAAACCCACCATAATTTAATAACCTAATTTTATATCATGTCACTTTACAATGCAGTAGGAGATGGTACTGACCTCATGCACTAGTGTGTTGGTCTGAAGTCTACATGGTCACAGAGTGCAGAAGTCATTTAAAAATACTTGTGGTTTACTAAAGTACTTCTTATTTTATTTCTTTGAAGAAATATTTTTAAGTATGTATTTGCCTATGTTGTATTTACCACATATAAAGCAAAAGATTCACAACATCACCAGGTTTTTAATTGCTGTTTTGTGAACAGTATTTCATATCTCCATATTAAATGTCACCTTCAGTCCCGTGACAATCAAACTGAACAGACATAGCATACCTGTTGCCATACATCATTGCACTACCACACACTAAGCGCATTAGTGTTGCCAGTACCTCACAAGTTTCTGCTTCCTGCAAGGTGTTATTAGGACTTATAGGAAATTAAAAGCTATATGTGGGGGATGACCGCCACTGGCGTAATATTCAAACCAGACTTTGTTTTTACGTAATACTCACACAACACTTTGCTCCGTTTTTCCACATAAAACACAAACACAAATGAGAGATAAGGCCAGCCCTATATGTACACGTTATGCACATCATTCAATGAATACGTACACAGTAAAAATAAAATGCCAGTAATAATTAAAGACTGTTGGAGATAGACTCTTCATTATCAAGCATCATCCACCCCTACCCCTCACGAGGCTCTCCTGACATTCTCACATAATGGGTAAAATGACAGAAACAGAATATACAATACCTCTAAAACACTATTCTCTGCCTTCAGCCTTTTACATGTCTCTCTGAGATCTTTAATAGTTTCGAGTTCTTCGTTCATTCTTGTATGCCATTCTTTTTCATGTGCTTCCATAATTCTTCTGGTTTCCTGAAGAGTTGTTTTCAGTTCTTTCACCTAGTTGAATACATCATAAGAGAAAGATTAAAATACACAGAGTATGCTTTATTACACCTGAAAGCACAATACTCTCATACAACAGCAGTTTTATAAAATCTGTCCTTATCTGCTGATACGGAACAAAACTCTAAACTTGCAAGATCTAGGTTCTCACAGAAATGTTGCTCAAGATTCAAGACTTCTGGGATGAGATGCTGTGTCATTGTGTGAACAGTTTCTGATGTTCTGAAGGCACCACAGCCCTAAAAAGTGTAGGGAACTATTTACAAGTAGTCACAGCATAACATTCCAGCAGACTTGAATCTTCAGCAACTATAATTCCCCACTGGTTCAACATTTCTAGACCAAATGACAATCAATACTGCATCACACCTCTGACAACTTGAATCCTCAAGAGCTTGACATCTGTATTAAAGTTACAATTATGTAATTTACTACACAGAAATATTTGCAAAACAGTACAACAGTGAGAAGATAGGACCGTTTCTTTCTTTATTATTTAAAAACAATTTCCAGCTGACAGGCTGATTATGGACTGAGAAGGATGGTGAAGCTATCTGGCGAAAATCAATGGAGCAGCCTCTGGAGGCTCCAAGAAGAACTAAGAAAAACTTTTGTCAGGACTGCTCGTTGGTTGTATAACCTGATGTGCAGACACCACTTTGAAGATATAGAGACAGATGAGAGAAACAAACACTACAATTGCAAAAACATTTCTCCTGTCCTTGTGTGTGCTACCTGTTCTACCCATCTCATCCTATTTGATTTAATCAACCCAACAATACTAGGTAAAATGTATAACTTATGAGGTTATAGTGCTGTGTTACTTTATTCTTTCTACACTCAACACACTCCTCTGCATTGCATTCTCAATGCAGGCACCATGGTAGTGAACTCCCAATAATGACTAGGCTAAGAGCTGGATAAATAAAAAATCAGGGTTCAATTCCCATCAGGGGCAAGAAATTTTTCTCTTCTCCAAAGTCTCCAGACCAGCTCTGTTGCCCACCTAGCCTCTTTTTCAGTGGCTACCAAGGGATCAGGGGTACAGCAGCCAGCAAAGAGAGCTCACCACTGTCCTTTTAAGTTAGGAATGCATGGAATTGTACCTCCACTCCCCTACATACCTTCATGGGACAGTGTTTACCTAAGCAAAGGGACAAATTTATCACCACACCCTCCATCCATGTTCATCCTCTGTGTGAAAGACTATGTCTCAAACTTACACAATACTAATGTAAAATTAATTTTGTACACTTTCGATGCAAAATATAATGTACTTTAGGATATGGGAAACACATGTACAATCTGCACTTAAAATACATAAAATACACCGGGCCACTTCATTACATACCTCCTTTTCCTTAATCTCTAATTTCTCACGGAGTATAGTGATTTCTTGATCCTGGTCACAAATTTTTGTTTGCAGCTCCAAAGTCACTTCTTTCAACTGCCTATCATCCTTATGACGCTGTTCATCCACTCGCGATTGCAGAGCCGAAATCCTGAGGAGTAGTTGTTCCACACGCTCCTGTAAGACATCTCTTTCTGCAGCCACTTCCTGCAATACAACAACAGCAACAATGAAACTAATATAAATTTGCCATCATCCTGTGTGTCCAGCAGGTTACTCTTCTTAAACAGCAGATCTCTAACTATTCTGATGAAGTGGCAGTAAGTCTCTCCTGTGTCCCACACTGCGTAGTACAAGCAAGAGCCTATTAATTCAATTATTGCTGGAATTAGATCTGAGGTTTCCACAGTGTTGAACACAAAGATCACAGGCACAGTGCGTTAAGGTAAAGGTTGAAGCAGCAGGTTCCTCTGCAACAGCAGTACTCACCTTGCAAACTACAAAGCATTCCACCTTACAATCGCAGTCCCCAAACTTCCCTTATGGTGCCATGATTGCAATGCCAAAATACATTTTGTATTCCCTACACTATTTGATTTAAACATAAACAGTCCTCAATAGCAGGGAAGGCTTTGTTTCAAAATCTTGTGCACCTGAATGACTCCAGCGTTAGATTTTGTCACAGTTTAATTCAAAACCTTTTCAGTACTGCACCCTTGCAGGAAATTCCAAGCTGCTAGTTAACTTTCATAAATGAAGTGGGGGTTGAGAGTTGTGAATAAAACTGTCAAAGACAATAAATGGACATCAGACCAATTACTTTGTTATAATCTCATTCCTACTCTCCGTTACTGTACTAAATATTTTCCATTTTATTCCACAGGGCCTATACTGTTCTTTTTCCCTTCAATTCTTGCAACTGAAGACATTTTACATCAGAAATAGGTTTCTGGTTCAGCCAGCTTCTCCTAAAGACATATTTAACTGTCTGTGTAAAGGGAAAGGACAATCAGAGAGAAAACATTACCACCAGTTGCCACTCTCAGAAAGACTGCACATCTGACACACTAATTTTACAGTCTATCCTCCACATCATGATTTCATCAGTTCCTACACTATTTTAATGCAACAGTACAACAATAAGTGAAAAAAATCCTCATACTGCAAGACTGTATTATACTGTACCTTGCCAAAACCTTGGGTTTTAAAAACAGGTCAGTATGACTTTACTTCCAAAACCAAAGAATTGTGTTACCTCCTCATTCTTCTTGACCCTCTTAAGCTGCATTTCCAAATCTCGTACACGTTTGAGAGCCACTTCCTCTGCTCTAGAGTGGTGCTGAAGCTTGTCTTGCAGACGGTGTAACTCATCAAGTGGCAAACAGACAGGAGACAGAGTGTTGCGTCTTTCTTCAGGAGTGTCACATCGAGATGCATCCAGGTGCTCCCTACATGAATAAACATGATGTGAAAAAACTGCCTAATTTATTTCCTAATGGTGTGCTAATTACTGATTGAACTAATAGGAGAATGGAGAAAGCTGCACTATCAAAAGATTCATGATTTGTACTTCTCACCACATATATTTAGGGTGACTAAATAAATGGGGAAAGAGACAAAAGGGACAAGTGGCACATACTGGGTAGAAGAGAAAGAAACCACTTGGAAGACCTAAGTACAGATGGAAGGATGCTATTAAAACAAATCTGCCAGAAATAAGATAGCATGTTGTGGACTGGATTCATCTTGCTGAGGAAAGTGGCAAGTGGCAAGTGGAAGGCCATTGTGAAGCCAGTACTGAACACTTAGATTCTATAAAATATTGGTAATTTCTTGACTAATTACTTTCTAAAGAAAGTTTCTGATCTTTGAAGTTAGTTAGTAACAATAATAAATTCTTGTACATTATTATTATTCCTATTTCACAATTATTAACACTGAACGGAGGCACGTCTAACTTATGCCTGGGCATACCTGCTATAAATACCAGTCACAGTTCGGCTATTGTGATAGATATTTCATGGTTTTCCTTCGTGCTTACAACTAAACACCAAGATAATGCCTTAAAAAATATATGAATATTTCCTTCCACAACTTTCCCACTTCATCAACCACAGTCACTCCTCACATGATCCTACTACTTGTCAAAACAGCACTAAAAAAATCTATAAATAATGAACTATGCACAATTTGAGGTTCTGGCACAAATGCTGCTAAAGATTCAAATTGTCTCTGACATGATGCTGTGTTGTTGGGCTAATAGCCCCCAGCATTTCGAAGGATCTTGGCACCTTCATCTTCAGGGTCAAGCAGTCCAAGAACAGCAGCCATTCACAAAAAGTATGAATTATGTAGGTATAGTTGTTTCAGGTAGCAGGTACCCAGTGCAGAGGGTGGTGAGGCAATAAGGACTTCAGGGGCTATACTTCTTTGGTCACTTGACCCAGAGAAGAAAACGCTACTGACTCTTCAAAATGTCAGGAAATACTCTCACCCAACAAGGCAGTGTCAGACCTGACATGACCAGTTATAACTAGTACATGAGAAATGGTTCTATACACACTAAATGTTAAATTTAACAACTGAACATATTCTTCAAGTAATATGCATAATGGTAAAGTTCACCCTAGAAGACGCCAGTAAAGACCACAGGGGAATTACAGGTATAGCGTTATTCTTTATTTAACCTTAGCGCTAGATAGAGGTCGGTCATCAATACCACACCCCAGGTCCTTTACCGCCCAGGAAGAGACCCAGTGCCCACTGTACAGAAGGCTTGGTGGATCCCAAGGCTGGTCTGGACAGGGATTCAATCCCCAGTCCACCCAGCATTCTTCTGAGATGGTGTGAGCAGTATTTTCTTGCAAAACATCTGAGCCTATCCACCAGACTACATGATGTCACATCCCACAAGGCAGCTTTATAGTCACGGCCATGGGAACCTCAAATGTCATTCCATCAAATGTTATTTCCTGATAATTAATTTTTGAAACTCTGTACCATATGTTGTATGCTGAAGTACATATACAGAATTGCATCATTTAATGCTATACTTCCTAATAAAAAAAAATCTGACCATACGCATTATCTAGTTCTACTGGGAGAGAATAACTTCCACTTGCTTAGTATGTGATGACACCATGAAAGTATACCAGATCAATAATTTTTTGTTACATTGTGGCTTGAAGTTAAATAGAAATATTATATAAACAGATATACACATTTCAGATGTTTCTCCTCACCAAGTGGCCTAAGAATTACTGTGATCTGTCCTGAATTTACTAACACTTCCTGTAGTGCAAAACTGACACAGCAAATGAAACACACCTTATTGACACATCTTCAGAAGGAGAGCTGCAGCTGGCACTGGATATTGTGGTATGAAATAACTCAAGATCCTTGGTCTTCTTGTCCACTGTTGCCTGCAAGTCTCTAAGCTGAAACACAATTGGACATCCAGCATTCAGTTTGTAACCTTCACCACATTCAAACAGCAGTTTTAAATCCCAGAAATTTTAATTAGCAATACCATTAATACTGGGGAAAGAAACAAACAAGAAAGTGGTCATGTGTACATTCATGTGCACACACACCCACACAATTTGTTTGTGTGTATGTGTGTGTGTGCAGGCCTATACAGATATGTATGTGGAACACAAATAACTTTCAGAACATGTTCCTTACAACACAAATGACATACCTGAGCCTTCATCTGCCGCACAGCTGTGGAGTTTGACTGGAACTGCTCTATATACAACCGATGTTTCCGCAGTTGTTCTTCTAGATAGATGATGCGCTCTGTCAACTGTGACTTGCCTGAATCCAATCGCAAGGAGTCCAGCTGTACACAGACATCGAAACATTTCTGACTTAACATGTGGAAATGTTCACAGTGCCTTCATATCCTCAGGTACCCTCAAAAACTGTAAACAGAACTTCGGGAAGCAGTTCACAGTCGATCACAAACTTTATATTGTACATCACATGCTTTCAGCTATAAATTACAAATTTCTTCCATGATATGAGGTTCTCCCAGTAGTGTTGTTGAGGATTCACATTTTCTTGGACATGACATTGTCAATGGGTGGCTAGTTCCTGAACACACAGCACCACATCCCAGAAGACTTCAAACCTCACACATGACATATTCATCATGTAATCTGCAGATTCATGTATGACCCAAACACTGATTTACAAGTAACTGGCTTGAACAGACTCATGACAAGGCTTTGGAAGTAAGAAAAACAATGCCCAGCTGCAGTAACGCTGCAAGGGCACAGGAAAAACATAAAATATAGAACTGATCGCAGATTTTCTACATGGTAAACTACTAGTAACATAAATATTTCTATAAACACTGTAGATATTAAATGCAACCCAGGGGTCAAAGGGAGTCAGCCAAGCTGTACCGGGGTCACTAGGTTGCCAAGGGGTGACAATGATGGCTTGAGGGGGGGCTCTAGCTATTCTCCAGGGGCGGTAGATGCGGATTATAGCCTCTCTCCGCCCAAGACCGTCTGTGCGTGGTGAACAGCCACATCCTATGAGTGGTGACCCTGTTGCGCAGAACACAGTGGATCCTGAAAAACAATCCCCAATCCTATGGTGTGAGTGCCATGCCTAAGGGATGAATGGCAGTGTGTGAGTCTGTCTTCAACGGCACCCTCTGGGATACCGGACGACCTCCCAGTTGTATTTAGCCTTGCCAAGTATAGGGGCTCTGCTTGGTGGACCAAATATTTCCCCAGATCCGATGGGATCGAGATTAGAATAACTCAGAGTCTAAGGACAGCTGTGCAATAGGGGACTCCAGTAAGGATTCTACAGAGGGCTCCAGTCAGGTGGAACTCCGGTAGAAGGCAACTATGCATAGTAACTTCAACATTTATACCTGGGTTCCTTCTTTTCTGACCCAGAGGTTTTTCTGTGATCCTGCAGGATTGAGAGTAATTTAGAGTTTATGGAGAGCTCTGCATTAGGGGACTCCAGTAAGGATTCTACGGAGGGCTCCAGTCAGGTGAAACTCCGGTAGAAGGCAATTATACATAGTAACATTGACATTACACCTGGGTTCCTTTTTCTGGACCCGGAGGTTTTCCCTTGATCCTCTGGGATTGAGAGTGAGAGTCATTCAGAGTTCAAGGAGAGCTCCACAACAGAGGACTCCAGTAAGGATTTTATGGAGGGCTCCAGTTAAGTAGAACTCCGGTAGAACGCAACTGTACAAAGTAAATTTGCCATTTATACCTGGGTTCCTTTTCTTTTGGACCCGGAGATAATTAGGAATTAGGTATGGGGGGCCATCTAGAACTTTGTTGAAGGAACAGGGCTCCTTTTAACTTAATATAGAATATGGGACACAAAGGGCCTGTCTTAAGGCCTAGGTGCATCACGCCCGGAAGGGCTTGAACCCGATTATTATTCTATTCTAAATCCAAACTATGTATTAAGCACACAGCTTGTTTCTTAAAAAAAATAATGTTTGACAAGAAGCATACAGTCAAATTTGAGTTTCATGCAGAGGAGGCATTATATTGGGACTACACAAACCAAAATGAAGTTCATGTGCCGTTTGTGGTGTGTTGTTGAGTAGCTTTCGCAACAAAATGCAGATAGAGAGATGGACTGACACACTGCTGTCACCTATTCATTTTAAGCAGTCAGCACAAACATCACAAGAGTGTTATCAAACAATAACTCACCTCCTCTGTAAGTTCCTGCTGAGTTTTGCTCTGCTGTTCCAGTATAACCTGTAAGTCACGCAACTGCTGCAGCAGAGTGGCCTCATGTTGTGACTTCGCCTCCAATTGGTTCTCAAGCTCACCAATTATATCTCGCAACACGCAGATCTGCAAGTAAACAGGCTGTCATACGCTACGAAATATATCGAAACACAAAGTAACATGAAATTTTATATTGCATTTCTTTCCTGGAGTTTCTTATGGTTTCATACTTTTAAATGAAAATTAAATGTCAAAGTACATTAACTGGTGACTGTCAGATGGCGAAAATTCTTGCAACAGAACAAAAATAAATCATAACATATATACAATTATCATTTGGGACTTTAAGTGAGACCAAAAATGAAGTTTAACCACCAGCCTAGACACACCTCAATCAAAACACCAATCCATGCCAAATGCAGGGGTTTATAGTATTGTATATACCATTACCACACTCAGCCACACTCAGCAAACTAAGAACCAAATGAGAACAGAGTTCATGTAACACAAAACACCAATTAGCTAAGGTATGTATTTTTATTGGACTGGATTGGGCTGGCCCAGGATAGAGACAGGTGGCGGACGCTTGTGAGTGCGAAAATGAACCTTCGGGTTCCGCGAAATGCAGGGAATTTCTTGACTAGCTAGAAACCAGTCAGCTGCTCAAGAAAGACTCTGCTCCATGGAGTAAGAAAGTAAGTATATATTTCCAGAGCAAAATAAGTTTATATTATTTAAATAAACAAACCTGTCTTCATGTTTCTACCGTGCATCAATGGCGATTAAAACACTTTATTATCCAACAGATGCACAAATATATAATTCGCAGATACAATTAGAATTATTATAAAGTATTTAAAAATATTTAAAATTGCTCCAACGTGTTTCAGATCACAAGGGATCCATCAACAGGGAGCTTTATACAGCGCCTGATTTGCACTGTATAAAGCTCCCTGACGATGGATCCCTTGTGATCCAAAATATGTTGGAGTAATTTTAAATATTTTTAAATACTTTATAATAATTCTAATTGTATCTACAAATTATATATTTGTGCATCTGTTGATAATAAAGTGTTTTAAACAAACTTGTTTAAATAATAATAATAATAATAATAATAATAATTTTGTTTTAAGTACTTCCAGAATCACAATTTGGCAGTGCCATGAAACACATGCTGTCTATGTAACCATATTCAAATTCTTAAAGCTCCCCACATGTCATGTAAATGTACAGCTCAGACCACATTTTCAGCCATCTGCTATTCCTTTGTGGTTCTTCTCTACCTTCCATTAATTACCTCAACTCATTACACTAATCAGCATTCAAACATTATTGCATTTTAAATATGATACTCACTAATCTCAATACAAAATTTGTAACGACTTTCATGATTTGCTTGACTACTGTGATTGGTCCTTTCTTCATCATTTTCATTATTCAACATGATCCATGAAATACTTAATCACTTTCCATATGAATAATCCACTTACACAAACAACAACAAACCTATTAAATACAACTGCCAATAATCACTTGAATATGAATACAAACTAAAAGAGTTCTCTGTATCATGAAGTTATAAGCTGGTACTGACAGGCACATAGTTCAGTACAAACAGTATATTATCAGAAGATTTTATGGTCTTCAAAACACAGAGGACCCTTTACAATCATATCAAACTGAGTCAAATAAACAGAAATTATTGGAAAGTAAAAACATAAATTCAGCATTGTGAGTCTCCTTCAGGATTTATTCATTTTGTTGACAAAATATATTCTTTTTTCTGTTTGTGCTTCCTCTGTCTTATGTAACATGTAATGTCATTAATGGGAAAAAACTAAATGTGACTTCTGACAATAAAACAGCAGAAAATTCACAAAATAAATACATAACTAAATAAATAAATAATAAAATATGTAATGATCATTCAGTACAGACATTAGCATTTGGTAAACGGGAACAATGTGTAACACCTGAGTGTCATAAACAGGTCAGACTGTAGTACCTTGTCCACAGTAGCCTTCGATTCCATTTCCAGTTCTTCCTTCTTCAGATCAAAGTCTTTCTGTAGAGAAGTTGCATCCTTTACTTGTAATTCCAATGCTTCTACCTGATAAAAGATTATATCACAACACATATGCAGTACACGCCATTCATTGCAATACAAGGTGCCAAAAATAAATAAGTAGTTTGATTTATGAGGTTGGACTCAGGTATAATTGAAAACTACCACAAGACTGGTGGGAAGATTTGGCTGTCAGCCAATCATAACAGACATGTCAAAGATAACATGACATACACAGGTGCAGACAGTCTGGAAGAAAAAGAGTTCCCCTACTTCATTATAAAACTGCAACTTCATGCTTATTACTCAGTGTTACATTTCTACAGTGGTTGTTAATGCAAGACAAGCTAACACAGTAACATTACACACATTTGCTAAAGCCACAAAAATTGGTAAACAAAGAAAAATGTCCTTTCTTTTAATAAAACAATTCTAGCCCATGCACAGTTGTTTAGATGTGTTAATGCATTATGAAAGAGTTGTGTGTACCAGCAAAATTAATATCCAGCATTACACTGTTACTAGTGCTGACTACTTATCACTTAAATCCAAACACTTACCTTTATAACTCCAAGTAAGTGCTTCAAATTTGGTTTGTACAAAAATTCAATACAAATAAATTGTTCTTCAGTTTTTGGTAGTAAAGTGTACTTCCATTTTAGAAGCACACTTGTCTAATTCTGAAAATTATATTCATTTCTTTTACCAGTTTCATATTTACTTCACTCCAGCATTTGAACATAATCAACAGAAACACACTGCATGACTGCTGTCCAACTGGCACTCATGATACATGTGCGTTAATCCGGGGTTCAGTCAAATTGAGTCAAAGCTCATTCACATCAAAGCTACTAACATTATCCAGTTATTAACGGTTCAAGTAATGGACATTTCTTTCAAAACCTTCTAATGTACTTTTACAAGATCAAAGGGAACATTACAGTGTTTATATAATTCAATATTACTATTAACCCTTTCATTGTTGGTGTAGCACCAGAATTCAGCTGTCACAATTTGTATGTCACCATAGCACTTAGCTGTTTAACACATTACAGTATCCTCTACATCATCTGCAACTTAAGCCATTAACCTAATAAATTTATTATGCAGTCTGTGTACAGGGTTCATGAAGTGAATGCAAACAGCACAGGCTGAGTCCAGCCGCCCACATGTTCCACTTCTGTAACTAGGCAATATATGCCAATGAAATCTGGTGGTGGGATCCAAGATAACAGCTGTTATGCACCTGTGGTTCATACTAGTCCAGTATTACCCTTGTTTCACACAGTGTTTAAACTGAACTCTATAAATTTCCTTAAATGATTCACTGCACACAAGCAGGCAGGTCTACATGAAACAAAACATAGACACGAAGACTTTGAGTCTGCATCAACACTGCTGTAAGGACCTCAAATCTTGCAGAACATACACCTCATTAAGATACATACATTTCTATAGGAAATATTCTTTGATACAGCAGACATCATATTTAATGAATCATATGGGCAAGTAATTGTGAAACTTTAAGGTAATGATTCACTGTGCTAAAACAGATCTACATGTTCATTAAATGAATATGAAATCCACTGAAATATGCAAATTAACAAAGGAAGTGCTTGCAAGTGAACAAGTATTCCTATTCCACTTATCTTGCTGCAGAATTTCTTGCAACAAACAATCTATGCCACAACACTTCATACGTAAATTGTGCAGAATACTTCCATCCATAATACAAATTGTTTCCTCATGCAGTGGGACTGCTCCATTCATGACAATGAAAGAGTTAACAGTCGATCCCTTGTATTAAGAAAGTATGATTATATTAAATTACTACTTTCAGCGACAGATACAACATGCTACAGTTATTTGAAAGCTGAAATGTAACAATACTGACAAACTGCCACACAAATTCTGTAAGAACACCAGGCTTCTCAGATGGTCCATGCAGAATTACATTACAGTTACTGGCTTGTGTTATCAATGACATCTGCCATTGGCTGTAAAACTTTAACACAGCCAATAATCTGCTCTGTCTGATGTAGTCAAGCAGCAAGTGTTTACTCTAACTCTGTAGCTCATGTTTAGGGTGGCCAACATTTCTAAATTACTGTTAAGAGGGAATGTGAATGCAGGTTAACCCGCACATTATTACATTGTATTATATTATAAAACTATATATTTGTTATTTACGCACTTCCTAAACAAAAGATACCAAGAAACACGAAGACTGGGAATTTGAGTTATGTGGCTAAACTATCTGCTGAAACCATGAAAACAACATTTGATTTGGAGATAGAAAGGAAAAAAAAGAGAGAGACATACAGAGAGAGAGAGAGAAAGAAAGAGAGATTGCATGCGGTGACTGACAGGCAGGGTTCCTGCCTTCTGGACTCAGTTCTTGGTCCTGTAGGGACTGTCCTGCCTGATATATTTGTACTAACCTTCCCTAAAGTCTTCTGATGAACGTTGTGACAGTACCTTACAAAGGCCATAACTGTACCTGCTACAACCCCATGAACTCATAATTCATAATCATTCTTCTGCTCAATGATACAACCTAAGCATATCAGGATGACACGGTAAGGCATCTAACAACCAAACAACTAACCTATATATAATCTGTGCATATATATACATATACAGGGTGTCCCAGGAGGAATGTGCCAGACTTCGGGAGGGTGTTCCTTATGTTAAAGTATATCGATATAACCCAAAACACCTATATCCAAAGTTGAACGGTTACGGAGATAATGGCCAG
>Ga0123354_10011071_pt1 | contig 13919 bp, 10 predicted proteins | sample TergutLab28metaG_2_FD_97872 | JGI IMG/M metagenome (GOLD analysis project Ga0123354, IMG submission 97872) | Labiotermes labralis P4 segment gut microbial communities from Petit-Saut dam, French Guiana - Lab288 P4 | ecosystem: Host-associated > Arthropoda: Insects > Digestive system > Gut ... | reverse complement strand
TTTTTTTTTTTTTTTTTTTTTTTATTTTTTTTTTTTTTTTTTTTTTTTTTTTTTTTTTTTTTTTTTTTTTTTTAATCTATTGAGTGCCCAAACTCTTATATCCCCAGATGTTTATTGGACCATGCATCATTGTGATAACTGAAGAATAAAAAACCAACTAGATGCCACTTGTTATTTTGTTGTATTTCTTATAGGCTCAACATGTTTTGGGCATTACTATGCTTTAACCTGCAGCCCGGAAATTCCAGCCTAACTGCACCTAACCTCTAACATACAACAAACCAAGAACAAAATGACCAATGTGGTAATCAACATCACAGTCGCGAGCTCCTGGTGATGGGCATAGTAGTGCCCGAAACATGTTAAGCCTATAAGAAGTACAATAAAATAACAAGTGGCATCTAGTTACTTTTTTATTCTTCAGTTATCTTATATCCCCATGTGGTCACCAGTCAGTATTCCTGATGTATGCAAGGAACATTTCATGTAAACAAAGTTTTCCAATCATAACTGTAACCAAAAGATTTTAATTAGGTTGTCAGAATGTCATTGTGTTGTCAAGAATTTTCAAATGAAGTAACAGGACTGGTGATGATGTTCTCATCAGTATTCATTCTTCTTCCTTTGTTAGCCTCAATGGTACGCTTATCTTCACAATCAAGTAAAGATGAAGGAGCGTGTTCAAAGGCAGAAAAGTTACAGAGAACGTTTCGAGAGAAAACACCAATAGGTATGTTAACATTTTGAATTGGTGGATGGATGGTTTATTGAAACAGTTGTGTAAACCATATGGGATATGAATTTAATTCACTTCTAAATTTTTTGTATTTTATGATGTAGTTCATAAAAAAATATATACACAAATTTGGTAACATATTGGGGAAGTCATCTGTAAAACTACAGAATGGATTGTTTTGAGTTTCCATACTGAATGTAATAAAACAACTATCAAAATGCCTTTCAAATTTCTTTTGTTGAGTTGTCATAACTTTGGATTCCCTTAGGTCCTCAAAGCAAACTTTGCCAAACTTTAGAGGTAAGTGGTAGAAGAAATGCTGTGCATTCTTGTCAGTTTTCTTATTTCAGACTAATGTCATCAAGTGGTACAACTTTTCTGGTATTTCTTATGTACGGAGAGCTGTAGGAGGACACTTTTTGCATTCTGTTCCAGGGAAGCTTGATGAATTGGATGAGGGTAAACATCCTTACCAGGAGAAGGAACCTCTACCTCCATGGCCAAATAATACAAACCCTGCCACTGGGGAAGTGGGTGGACCACGTGGGCCTGAGCCAACGCGATATGGTGATTGGGAGCGTAAAGGACGCGTCAGTGATTTTTAGAAGACTGCATTCAGAAACTCTAGTGTATAGTGAAGTAACTGTAGGTACATTCCACCTCATGTTAAGAATATTGTGCAGTTTTTAGTTCAGCTGTTTGATTAATTTGGTTTGTTGCTGCTTAGAAAGGACCTGCCCTCCAGGTTCACATTATTGGGTTGTGGCACACACTCTTTTGCTAACCTTATGTGGAGGTGTTTGTGCCTGGATTTTCTTGCCATGATGCTGTTGTCATCTGGTCAGTGTAGTGGGATGTGATGGTGTTCATGGTGATTGCTTGATGGAGTAGCCAGGTTTTGAATACATGCCATTCCACTTTTGCAGGGGTTGCTGTATGTGCCATTTGAGGACATCATCACTGAAATGGAGAAGACCATCAGCATGCTGTTGGAAGAGGTTTATCAGAAAGTCTGGCAGGACATGGCATCCCCACTAGATCCAGGACAACAGACAACCAAATGCAAGTACAGAATGCTACGTGGTGCAGGACAACACTTATCTTCCTGGTCTGCTAATTGGCAAGGGCAATGCTACAGGGTTCAGCACCAGTGACTGGAAAGAAAAGGCCCTTTCAGTAGAGGATCCAGCACACACGACATTGGCCACAGACAAGACGCAATCAAGTCTTCTCATAAAGCGGTTTTCTCGCTGCTTCATGCTGATGGTCAACAGCTATGGCCACAATGCTTGGTGCCATCTATGCTATACAGTCTTCTGCTGAATATATAGCAGGAAGGAATCCCCAGCATGCATATCATCGCTGCTATTAATTTTCCATCCTACATTACAGTATTGCAAAACATCTAGCATGCCAGCTCACGTGAGAGGTGCCATCATCTCGGTGCACTATTTTTCATTAATGTTTACATTGCTTGGAAATTTTGCCTTTCACTTCTGGAAACTATAGGTCTTTGACTTCTTATTTTCAGTGTTGGAGATTTCTTCTTTCAGTGGGGTCTGTACAAGTGAAATATTGTTGAGGACAGTTTTTTTTTACAAATTGTTATGCTTTTTCGGGTTTTCTGTAGTAACTGTATTTTTTTATTTATTAAATTGCATTTAATATATTTATGTACAATTTTTTGTTTGACTTATTAACTGAACTGTATTACGTTCTTTGTCTGGTATTTTGTTCCTTGTTATGTGTATGTCTGTTATTTTGTGTTTATTGTTGCTGGTTTTTAATTCACCATTAGGATTTTGAGTCATCATCGAGTCCTTTCACTCCTTGTGGAGCATAGGGCATCCATGAAGAGCCTCCAGGTATTGCGATCTCCAGCTATGCCCTTGACCTCATTCCATGATCTTAGGATTTTGAGTGGATGCTAAATAAATAAACAAAGAATTTTACTGATGTGTTATGGAAATAAAATTCATAAACAAAAATTAAATGCAAGTAAAAAATAAAACACAAATAATTTAACGAAGGAGGTTGTGAGGTGGGAAGAAAGTAATATTGGGCAGACTGACTGTTCCGTCGAGACAAGTCAGTGAGAACTACAAGCAAACTGTCCTGGAGCATCCAGGTAAATTGGCCATGGGCAAACATGGCATCACCATAGGGCTTTGCAGCTAACACCACTCTCCTTACACGTGTGTGTGTATTCATTTATGTGTTATACTTGTTTTTATACATATTATTTTAACTCATCTTTTATTGTATTTGGTTTCATTCACTGGTACCTTTCCATGCGCTGCTGTTCACTCCAACCTCCCTTTTAAGTATTTATTTCATTTCTCTGTGTTCTCCACCACACCTCCCATTGGCCCAACCAGAACTCTGCCTTGATTCACGCTCTTGTCTTGCGTTTTTTGTTTGGTGTGTACTTGGCTTATTCATCAACCCTGATGAAGGCAGCAGGTCCTCAGAAGTGCTGGTAAACTACCAGACTGCGTGGCACCACATACCAGAAGACTCCAAGCTTCATAGTCAGTGATGGGCACAGTTGTGAACAGGTTCGTCGCTTCTCATGAGCCAAATGAATCAACATAATTTGCAATTCTGGGTGAATAAAGACCTCCACGAATGATTGGAGTGTTCCTCGTTTACAGAATCGACAGTGAGAAGAATTATCAGTATTGACATGCTGCATGGTTTGGTTGGTACCTCAGCTGAAGGGAGAGAGTCTAAGCCTGGTAACCAGCAAGACCACACTTCCAAAACAAGTGAGGTCCTGCCTGGTTTACATTCTTCATGATTAGACTGGGTGTTGGAGGTCCAGTGGAGTGGCCATAGAGATCACCACATGTCACATGTGTGGATTTTTCTTCCAGGCATTGTCTTTGCCCCTCCTTGGTTATGTTTGACGAACTGAAGAAGTGTCATAAAACTGCAGAGTTTTTTAATGTTCCAGCATGTGGTGCATGTAGTTACCTCCGGGCTTTAAATGGTGAAACATTTTCTGAAGAACGTGAGATCATAATACAGATCTACATATAATCCTACCACCACAAGGGAACAGTTTGAGTTAATAGAGTGCCTGTAATTAATGCTGTATGTTAATCATGAATAAATCAGTGTTTGAAAACAATCTGTTAGACTGCAGTGAAAACATATTCCACCACTTTATGGTAAATTTTTTCTGAGATTGTAATACAAGAATGTGTAATTTTTCTATGAAGTGTGCTTTGTTGAGGATTTGAAATCTTCGATTTATCATTACAGATGCAGATGTTAGTATTAGGAGAATGGCAGCATATTGGAACACAGAGCAGTGGCTTATGGTTAGAAGTGGGAAGTAGAAATGTAAAAATTAAGAAATTATGATTAAAGTTTTATATACTCTGTGTGCAGTAGTTTTATAAGTGAGTTGCAACAGTGTACAATTAGAGAGTCAGTTTCCAACACTCCAAAGTAATGGCACTAATTAAAGTGTTAATAATGAGTGTCCATCCACTATGTTCTAGAGGGCCATATTTTTCATCTGTCGCTGCTAAATATGTACACAGTTTTGAGAAATGCCTAGTCTCAGGCAGTTGAGAAACGCACTGAAATTTATTAAGTTGTTTCGAGCAGTAACGCTTATGACTTGTATTGGAGACATACTTGGTTTGTTCCTTGGCTAGAGCATCAGTTCTGTGCAGATCCTTAATGGCTTTTGTCAGTTCCATAAATGGAAGTTCTTCATAGTATCTACAGTAGGCTACAGTTGCTTTCTTTAAAGCCCTTTATATTTTGTTATTTTCGAACCATCCTGCCATTCAGTGCTGTACATCGGTAACTCATAAACAAGTGAAGGTGATGCTTCTGCCTTCCCATGATAGCTGATATATGTTCGGTTGATCGAGAAATTTCTTGCTACCCAAATATTTTATCACCATGATAGGGGGCAACCACTGGATCATTGGACAGTCAATACACCTGTTTGTTGAGGTCTTTTTTATTATCATTCTGCCATTCAAGCTAAGATCCATTGAAAAATCATTGCATGATGTTTTTCAACCAGAATTGTATGTCCATGTATTGTTTCTGTGTGCAATGATAGGAATTCTGCACACCTGAACATTCTCGATTTACTAGCTTTAAATACACAGAATATAGAGTTTTTAAATTTCTTGTGTACTTTTATCTCTGTGTGCAAATATACTGCGTGTTTACTGTAGATTCATATTTCCAAACAACATGTTCATGTGGTAGATGCTGGAAACTATATGTTAATGCCAGACAAGCAGAAGTCAGTGCATTTGCATGTCATGACTGTAACTGAAATATCAGATGGTAGGTAGCCTGTTTTCTGAATCACAGAATATAATTATTTTGACAAGCACATGTGAGATCCAAGTACGGTCTGAATCTGCTGCTTAATTGACTGGAGACTGACAATTGAAAAAATACTTTTCTATCCAGTGCACCCTCATAACCACAAATGCAGTAGTTTGAAAGTTCCCAGGCTTTTCATGTTTATCAGTCTAAGTGTAATATTAAGGTGTAGAGGAGGATGGATGGAGCACTGGAGGAATTATACCGAGTGGCAAAACACAAATTACTTCAAGAAAAAAATGTCCCAGTGCCACTATCCACAAATCTCATGTGGACTGACCTGCGATGGAACCCAGTTCTCGGTTGTGGCACTCATTCATCTAATTTACTGATAAACTTTTGTTCCTACCTAACAGAGAATGCAGTCAGTGTCCATTATAAAGATCAACAAGTACAGTGTCTTTAGAGAAATAATCGGTATTTGCCAGCATTTGGATAATCATACAAAACAAAAAACTGTGCACTGACAATATACATAGTAGCTTACGTTACAGCACAAGACGCATAAAGGCGTCACAGTGCTTTGAAAGGTTAAACAAAGCCCATTCTGTATAGCTAGACAATACAGAGAAGAGGCAATGTTATTTCTGAGAACCAGAGACTTTTAACGCACAAAGCGATAAGTACACAGTATAATGGAGCATAAAATGTAGTCTGCGTCAGTATTTCTTGGTTTCTGTTCATACAACTCTGTTCCATAATATGCTTTCTGGAATTTACATGAGAAGGTATATTCTCGTCGTTCCATTTCTTAACGAACCGTTTTACAAGATACAGGTTTTGTGTCAAATAGCAACAGAATTTAACACAGTCTCGTCTATTAAACCTAATATTTAACAGCAGGCTAACAATGGGGGAACTACATTTTCATTCGGTCAGAAACTTTTGTCTCGCCCTTTTCCTAGTTAAGTTACAAAGATTTAACCACTGAAAACTATTAATTGTGTGTTACCTGTTGTTTTTTTAAATGAATGTGAAACATGGTCTTTTACCTTAAGAAAAGAATGGATATTAATGTTTTTACCACACCGGGCTAAGGTTAATAATCCGCAATTTACAGAAGAGGTCTTTGCCGCAACGCAGCGCAACCAATAATTTTCACACGATGTTATAATGGTCACCACAAAATCAAGGAAAATTAAATATCCTAATTTGTTTCTTGAGTAACTCGGTTAACGTTTTGTGTAGGAAAATATTCAGGGCTCCAAAGTCCGTGATTTTTAATGTTCAGTCCCCTGGCACATACAGTAACCATTGAAATTTAAAGTGTTGCAGGTTTGCAACAATCGCATTATTGAATAGTTTTAATTCGATGTCCATCATCACTTATGATATAACACAGACGCTTTGTAACACCAGGTCTGCGATACACAGCTGCACTTGATGAAGATTTTACTAGTCAGGGCGTACACATCCCATAAGTCTCAAATCTTCACGTCGTGTAATGCTGTAAGATTAATCGACAGTTACGTAAAACGGGTTATTGCATCTTGGTCAGCTTATGCATACTTTGTGACATCTAGTATGGAAACATGACTCATGCAAGAAACCAGCTGATCTACAAGCTACGGGCTTTCACAGACGGTGTCGATTTTCAGAGTATTTGTGCGGTAGTTAGCATCTTACTTGTGAGATGGCGTTCAGAATTTCCAGTTACTATTTCACAACAGAATTGGCCTGCCGCAACGGTGGGTGTGGTGGGGAGGAACGCTAGCGCCTTGTAGCGATCATTTCAAGAATCGTAAATCCCATTTCAGTTGAGGCGAGTCGGCCATGCTGTGAGGTTGTTATAACCTTCTCAGCTTAGAGCCGGCAACTGTCAAGTGTGTAAAGTGACATAAGTGTTTGTGTTTTGCGTGTGAGTGTGTGTGTGCAAGCTGTTATATTTTTAATTGTGTGTTGTGATATGGCGACGTGCTACTCGAATTTCGAGCTCGGGCCGCCTGCGTCGACCACTCGTCTGTGTGGTACGGCTCCTCACAAAGATTATAGCAGGCCATTGCACGTGGATTGCAGTGTGGAATATGAACTTCCGAACCAGGCCAAACCGCCTGAAGGTGCCAAAAGTGAACCCTTACTGATGATCCATCCGTGTTACTACCGGCGAGCTGAAAGTCAGCGGCGGAGCCCATTCATAAACAATTTGCCGACTCCACGCGGTGTTGTGACATCCTCGCGTCGAACCCAGGCCTCCCAGGTTCGGTTAGTTCCTCAACAACAGCAGCAGCAACGACAGCATCAACAACAACAGCAGCAGCAGCAACAACAACAACAACAACAACAACAACCATACCAAGTGAGGTATCTCGAAGCGACGAACCAACAAACCGCTTGGAACCAACAGCTTCTGGAACCACCACCGATGTATTCCAAACCCGCGGGTGGTAAACAAAGCAAACGGGATCCTCTTTTATGTGGGGGTGGTGATTTCTCTTCGGGGTCGGATAGCGGCGTGAGTGCGGGACACTGGACAGACTCTGACCGCAGCCCGCTGGCTCCGGAGCAGAGGGACTACCATAACAATAATCATCCGGGTGGTGGCACCGACAGTGGCATCGCAACTCCAGTATCCTTGGCAGACGACAAGACTGTACTTTCAGGTAAGAAGCTGCAGCTGTGTGAACTCGGGTGTCACGTATCGGAATTTCAATCAGCAGTCCCTGCTTGAGGTCGGGAACTTGCAAGAACGTGATGTCATGTAAGCCCGGAGATGAATTTAAGGAAACAAAAGTATTCAACCTATTTGCCCGTGAATGTATACAAGGAAATGAATTATTGTGTTACAGTATTTTATTCCTTTCTTTCTTAAACCAATATATTGGTTCGTCGAGATATTTTTTAGTCGGTAGCATGAGCTAGGAACTGCCGCAATAAATAAAAAAAAGGGGGGGGGGGATAAATCCAATAACTAGCTTTATTACAAACCTGCTTTCTTTCTCTTCTTGAGGTCTGCATCAAATCGTTCGATCTGTGCTTTTCTGCTCTCTTTCGGTACTGTCTACTAGTCTATTCACTCTCCATTACAGACCAAGTTTCTTTTTCTAAACTAATCCACTTTCAAACTCGTGCAAGGGAAGCGCGAGTTAACGTTATTGAAGCGTTTTGGTATCCTCAGCACAGGCTTAATGCCGGCTCGAAACATGTGGGTGCTGTGATCGTAACGGACTGCAGTACAAAGTTAACTGTCGATAGCTTGCTTCGAATTTGAATATAACATACTGCCGTTACAACTGAGAAAGAAATTAAATTACAAGTTACTTAACACTCACCATGAACACAGGTATTTATTGTGCTTTTGCTGAGGATAATATTGGTACATGTTTCGACCGCTAAATGTTCTTCTTCAGACCAGTGAAGTACATAAAATTAGAATTACAGTTGCAAGTGTATTTTGTATGCGTAGACTGAAATGTATCAGTTCTTTGGATGTTAACACCCGAAGAACTGGGAATGAGCTCGGAATTATAATTTTTACAGGTGACTGACCGTTGTATTCTTTATGACATGCACTACTAAAATCACTATCGGTCTGTGTAAAGCACTTTTATTAGAAAGCACACTCTACATGTCAGTCGAACTACTTTTTTCGACCTTAATTACGTAAAACCATTAAACTATCAAACACGCATAAAGACACTATAATTACACAATTAATCATTACTGTGTCATGAAGTTTTTGAAACGACAAGATGAAAAGAACGCAAAATGAGATAATATAAAGCATAATAAGAGTTCAAAAACTTCACGAAAAAAGTAACGATTTGTTATATAACCTAATTATATAGTGTTTTTCTCATTATGGTTTTTGGTTCAGCCGGAATGTGGTTTAACTCAGGTTGAAACATGTAGCTGTGTTGATGGATAGACTCTTTTGTCAAAGGAAAATTGTCGTGTTTGGACCAGTAGTGATTTTACTTGTTCTGTGTATCGTAATTTTGATTGTACACACTTCTGTGGTCTGAAGGTGACTGTTTAGTGGTCTATTCATATTGTCATGTTATCCGCTGATAAAACGTAATACATAGTTTTGTTGATGGTGAATGATAACTGCCTTGTAGTAATATGTTCAGACACAAGGGGATTTCAAAGGTGGGAAAAAGAAAAGAATAAAGAACTTCAGGAGGTAATTTATTTTCTATCAATACGTTCATCCCAGGAGTTCCGCTACCAAAGGATATTGTAGAGCGATCGCGATGTGCGGTTTTGTACTGCCAGCATTGGCCATTCGGATTCCATTACCCGTAAAAGGGCAGAATCTAAATATACTGTAATTTACTGCACCTCCTACCAATGCAGTTTAATTTGCTGGCTGCAAATTCATTTAGGATTGTGCGTCAACACAAGAAACCACTGAGAGTAGCGAGGGCTGGGTGGCGTCAAATGGAGGTTGATTAACGAACTTTGATAGAGAGGACGTGGAAGGAAACGGGTGGGGCGTAATTCGAGGTATTTGTCTGGAGTGACTGAGAAAAACGACGGTATATCCCAGTCAGCGTAGCGGGGACCCGGACCGAGATACGAAGCCAGGGCGTTCTGACTACAAAGCAGGAGTTTCAGCCGTTCGGTTCATTAATTGGTATCCATCTTGTGAAACTATAATTGTATCGATATTATATTTGCAGTGGAAACACGACTGTGACGCTTTCAAGCTTGTGTGTTCTCTGTTAATTCTACAGCTACGTTGTATTATTAACCTTCTGATGGCTGGTGGTTACTGCCGTGTATTTACCAGCAGGTTTAACACGGAACAGAGCAGCCAATTTGTGTATAACGTGACATCGAGGCGGGTTCATGCAACCATTGTTGCAGTGGGAGAGCAGTAAAGTATTACATATTCTGAGTGTGTGTTTGTAGCCTTATGCATCCAGCATGCAAATCGCACGCGCTATATTATATTTGTCATCTGTGGCCTGTCTGACTCTACCATATTTTTCCACATTGTCTTATAAACGGCACGATTTTCGGTGAATATTATTGTATATAAAATATGTGTTATGATTTTCTCTACAACTCTTGCCTCAAACTTTTCTCATTCTAAGGAGATTTCAGCGAGATACTACCATAAATGTACTTAGGTCTTCATGTAAATACCGGTTATTCTTGTCAGATTTTAATCAAATTTTTATTTTCTAGACAGCTATTCAAAATACATTCAAATACCAAATTACCTGAAAATGCGTCCAGTGGGAGCCGAGCTGTTCCATGCAGGCGGACGGAGGGACAGAGACATGACGAACCTTCTCGCAATTTTGCAAACTCGCCTAGACTCGACTCTGCTCATACAGTTTGATTGGTTGTTACAATAAACAGGGTTGTTTCCTTACACGCTATAGCAGTCACTGATTGGCCTGTCTAAAGAAAACATGTGTTCTCTGTGAAGTACGAACTGAGTAATTTGAGTCTTCAGCAGTGGGGCAGATTCTCCTTCGTCCACTCGTACTCCTCTTCTTCCGTCGCAGTGTCTTTCCACAACGTCCGACACTCATATTCATCTTCGTATTTTACGTTTACTAGGACAAGCAAGCGAAGTCTGGGAACCCCAAACAAAGCAGTGCTGTTTCGGATATGAGGGAGCATGTGACAAAAAGTCATTTTCCTACTCAGTCATTAAAGGTTTGCAGAAATACAAAATGGCTTATTTTCGTTGTTACACCGTGCATGTTGTTGAGTTACTCAATTATTGTACCAACTACTGCACATATATAAAATTCATAAAATTTACACATTAAAACATTAAAAACGCTCCGACATGTTTCGGTCCTAGGACCATCATCACATTAATTTCGCTGTACCAGTTGGGTATTGTGGCAGCATGCTGCCACAATACCCAACTGGTACAGCGAAATTAATTGACTTTTTATAGTGTAACTTTAGCAAGGACGATACGGCTCCCTGTTGATGGTCCTAGGACCGAAACATGTCGGAGCGTTTTTAATGTTTTAATGTGTAAATTTTATATGTGTGTGGTAGTTGGTATAATAATTGAGTAACAGAATGGATTGTTTCTTATACACGCATGGTTTAACTGAATTTTAATGGGTTTGGTTAGAATTTGTATAGTGAATATATATATATATACCCATTTATTGTTGACAGTTGAGAAGAAATTGTGCAAAGGGGTGGTGGAGGGTGCAGTTTGGTCCACTGCACACATCTGTTCGAAACGATATATCACAGGCGACCTTCGCTAACTCTGTCGGCGTTCTTACAAAATACGTTTGGTTCCTTTACTACGGGGTTTTCAAATGTTCAACATGCCTGTAAAAGCGAGAGAGTTCTGAACCAGTTAAACGCTCACGCACCGTCATTTAATGAAAACCCGGAACATTTTGTGTTCGAAGTAACATGTAGGTGAAAGAGAGTACCAGTATTGTGTTTGTGTAATGGTCATAACGTAGGCAAGGCCTTCGTTATCGTGTCATCGCTACGCGAAGCCTAAAGTGGAATGGATATGATGCGTTTTGCTACTAGCATTGTTCACTGCATCAACAGTAACGTGTAATTCTTTGTGGTCTGGGGAACGTGATAGTTGCTGATTGATACAGCGGGTTTGTGTTTAAAAATGCTTTTCGAAATACAACATTACAGGGTTTTAAAACCACAGGCTACATGGACTACACGATCGCCCTTCGTAACTTTGTTGTCCCGACGCGCTCAGTCTGGTAGGTGTTTCTCTTACCGGGAGACAGGTGTGGTTCACCGAATCACATATAGTTTTAATCATTTCTTTTTTACTTCTTGTTTTATTTACTCAATTTATTCTGGATATATAATAATGGAGCGCTATATCCAGTAAAACAACTAGATCATTTCTAGGAAACTGACACAGTCACTTCTCTGTACTCCTACTTACACCACACTCGTACGCGACTGAATTCGCACTGGATTGCTAAAGTCCGTTGTCCGCTGCTAACGTTTACTCATTTAAATCTCACCCCTCCTACCTATCATCAGCGGTCCTGAATATACTTTGGCAGATTAACTAACGACGCATGCCATGGACCGTCCGTAACTGACATCAGCAGTCCTAAGAAACAACTATACTAAAATGATCGGCTACAATAAATTATATAACTCAGTATGCTTTCAATATTTCTACAAATATACACTTCACTGACCTCTTCTCACCACTCCTGTTACGGTATTCTCCCGATAGAGGCGCTGCAGCCGTGCAATGGAGGAGTATGTAAAAGAGAGAGACGAAACAGACGTCTAAACTAAGCCCTTGTCCTGAATGGGTTAAAACACGATAGGTCGCACTTAATGGACTAATATTAGCTTGGAGTTAGTAAGGACATACTCGAATTTCATCATCAAATGAAATTTGTATGAGGGTTTAAAAATCTGTCGTCAGTTTATGCGGCGAACTGTTCACGAAAGCGTGGGTCAGAACACGTCTTTGAAGATGTGTCGTGACCACCGTGTCTCACTGTTCGGTTTGTCGCAAACAGAATATGGTTGTAGCGGAAATGTGTTCTGCACACGTCTGTGCCCCAGATCTCTGACAGCTGCAGCGTTAATTGAAATGTGCCTCACGGCTTCGATATGAACACACGTAGCTGTGTAAACACTGGCTTAGCTAGCTTCACACCCGTTACAGCGAAAATTGGTGGGAGCATAATAACTGACATTGATGCTACAGGAATAGGATGTAGGGGTGCTGAGTGGATTCTACTGGCTTAGATTTGCCCTGGCGGCCTTTTGTCAACACAATGAGTTTTTGGTTTCCATGAGAGGCGAGAATGTTCTCAGCCGGCCACCGCCTGTAGGTTGTGAACTGTGATTCTACTTCTTGGAATTCCTTGATTTAAACACACAGCTTTACTGCCAGTGTTACTTCCGATATAACAAAATACAGCTTTACTGTCAACATTACTGCCGATACACCAGAATACAACTTTACTGTCATTGTTACCGTCGATCCAAAAATACAGATTTACTGCCAATGTTACTTCCGATACACCAAAATACAGCTTTACCGTCAACATTACTGCCGATACACCAAAATACAACTTTACTGCCATTGTTACTGCCGATCCAAAAATACGGATTTACTGTCAGTGTTACTGTCGATACAACAGAATACAACTTTACTCTCAACGTTACTGCCGATACACCAAAATACAGCTTTACTGTCAACATTACTGCCGATACACCAAAATACAGCTTTACTGTCAATATTACTGCCGATACACCAAAATACAGCTTTACTGTCAACATTATTGCCGATACACCAAAATACAACTTTACTGTCATTGTTACCGCCGATCCAAAAATACAGATTTAGTGCCAGTGTTACTTCCGATACACCAAAATACATCTTTACTGTCAACATTACTGCCGATACACCAAAATACAGCTTTACTGTCAAAATTACTGTCGATACACCAAAATACGACTTTAGTGTCATTGTTACTGCCGATCCAAAAATACAGATTTACTGTCAGTGTTACTGTCGATACAACAGAACACAACTTTACTCTCAACGTTACTGCCGATGCACCAAAATACAGCTTTACTGTCAGTGTTAACTGCCGATCCCTAACACAACTTTACTCTCAATGTTACTGCCCATGCACCAAAATACAACTTTCCAGCCATTGTTATTTATGACTGTTGGCAATTTTCCCATCAGTAATGGTGAAAGAGACAAAAAATGGAGAGCGTACTTCGTGCGCCATGGGAAACTGGTTGTGACGATGTGAGTTTGATTGGGGGGGGGGGGGTAAAAGGGCGGCCGGGGGGCACCCCCGGTTGCCACTCTTGACCGGCGGGGGGCAGGAAGCTGCACGGGGCGGCAAGGGCCGTTCAGTATGGGCGG
>Ga0123354_10011069_pt1 | contig 13920 bp, 7 predicted proteins | sample TergutLab28metaG_2_FD_97872 | JGI IMG/M metagenome (GOLD analysis project Ga0123354, IMG submission 97872) | Labiotermes labralis P4 segment gut microbial communities from Petit-Saut dam, French Guiana - Lab288 P4 | ecosystem: Host-associated > Arthropoda: Insects > Digestive system > Gut ... | reverse complement strand
TGATGATACCAGATGCTGTATAATACAATTTTGGCCTCCTGATGATGAGCACATAGTGCTCGAAACATGTAGAGGCATTTAATAAACTTATTATAAAACAAGAATTTGTGCATCAAGTTGGTTAATTACTAGGATTATACTGAGATGCACGGTCTGCAAAACATCAAAGTACGGTTAGGTATTTCGGCCTAAGATTACGAAGACCTTATTAATGTTGTTCTGCCTAAAGCACATTTAGTTAAACTTAGTTTAAGAGATTTGTTCTTCCCGAGAAAGACAGAGAGGAGTTAATTTTACTGAGCTTCCTGTACGTGTAGATAACATGAAGTGACGTCGATGTAGATAAACGAAATACGAGCAAGTAACACTGGTGTGAGATACCCACAGAGGAAGACCGATATAATCTGAGGAAAAACTGTCCAAGTTTCACTTTATGCACCACAAATCCCACGTGGACTGGCCCGCTGGACAGTTTCACAAGTCTGGAGAGTATCCTGAAGCCCATTGCGATAATGGCTTCAAGCAAATTTTTGGCAGGACAAACATCGAACCATTAAGTGCACACATATACAAGTGGTAAACGTAGAAGATTACAAGAAACATTATTGTAATTACAGCCGGCTTTTACGCGGAATTCCGAGAATTTAGTTGCTAAAATTCACGTACATAACATTCGTGGGTGCCCGTCCTCAATTTGTGACGGAGATGCACACACCCTCCTGAAGTAAGAACGTGCGTATTGATTTAGCTAATCATCTAAATCACTTTCTTGTAACAATGGATACCAAAATAATTTTTATTTTTTGTTGTTAGAAATGAAGTATGTAAATCCAAAAGCATTCCATGCGCTGAATTAAAACAAGTTGTTAGTTTTTTCTATCAGGAAAAGTTTTAAGTGGCGCGCGGTGTAAGTTTGAAGAAAACCTGTATTGACAATATATTACAGACAATATATTACAGACAATATATGCATTGCTCATAAAGTAACGGCGGATAACTTTCTGCTTTACTTTGTCTGTGAAACGTCTCTTTAAGTGTCCAATAATAATCAGCCAGCACAATGGGACCCACCATGGCTTGGTAATGCTTTTCCATGGTGGAAATATCATGGTGAAATTTCTCTACGAGCTCATAGCTCACCGTTCCGATATCTGCTGTGAAGAAATCTAAGTGACAGACTAAGAAATGCCCCTCTAAAGACATACACAGTATTACACCTCATAGCTTTGCATGACTGTACAAGATCAGCCACCATATCACTATAGTTTTCTGCATCATGAGTTCCAAAAAAATTAGTAGTGACATTTTTTATTGATTTCCATGCTGCTTTTTTGTAGTTCACTTAGCTGGTGTTCAAATTTTAAGTCGTGTATTAACTCCTTATTTGAGGCCCAACAAACGCCCCTTCTTTGATTTTAGCATTACTTATCCTGAGAAACTTATTTTTTTAAATACGTAAATCCAGCGATATTTTGATCCCTTGCCTTGACGAAAATTTTTTATGAGTCCAAGTTTGATGTGCAATGGAGGTAAAAGAATGTATTCAGGATTGGTTAATGGAACAAGTATTATATTTTCTATCTTGAAATAAGCGATTGTCGTTTATGTCACTCTATTAGGATTTAATGATATTTTCTCTCCCTACTATTCCACTCATACAGAGAGAAAGAAACTTGCACAGTCTTGCTGTCTGTGACTGGGCTCAAATGTTTAAAGCATAATAAAGTGCCTCAGACGTATTAAAACGTACAGGTAGGGCGACAAAAAAAATTCGCCAAATTCGCATTTTAAAAAATTCTGTCAAACAAAAACTGTGGGTGACAGAAAAATTCTAATAACATATTTAAATTTAGATTGAAAAAATACATAGGAAAGACGAATTAGTTTTCATGTGACGAATATTATATTTACCAGTGAAATTAACCACATAATGAAGACCCCGCTTACACGCAAACCACAATATTGCATATAAACCTGACCGAATTTTTCGTTCAGTCTACGTAAAGTATATACTGTCTACCCCACATAACTCTACAACACACTCCGTTATGACTGTTGTTGTACTGTACTGTATGAAATTATTTGGTCCCACGTATGAAAAGAATGTGATTCCTTCAAAGGAGTCTGGATATTTTCGCACGTACACAACTATTTTTTGCTTATGGAAGTCAGGCTAAAGAATTGGATTAAATATTAGGAGTTGACACCGATCCCGGTGGCCGTGCGGTCTAAGGTGCAGTTCTGTGGTCCCTTAATTGCTAGGGTCGCGAGTTCGAATTACGCTGAAAGAAAGGATGCACGTCTCTTGCGTTTATTATTTGTGGTGTGAATAGCGGTCTGTGTGACGAACCGATCACTCGTTCAGAGCAGTCCTACCGGATGTGTATGTCTAATTGTGTGTGGTCTAGCAACCTCAAAAGGAAACGGTCTAGGGTCGATTTGGGCTGATGCGCCATCAAAAAATTATTAATAGACTCTAAACACGAGGCATGAAGGAACAGCGGAAACTACGGAATTAAAAATCATCGAAAATTTCAGTCCCTCAAAGCCATTTTCAGGTGTGAACTCTTCACGTCCAGTATAAAATGGCACATTGAATTCCACACATTCTGAGAGGGTATGACGTTTGAGACCCTCTCAGACCGTAGCAGGAAGCAGTCATTCGAAACAAGAAAGATCAATCAAGAAGTCCGATTCACACGGCAGTACTCAGCTGACAGTAAACAGAGAAATCCTCTGTAAACAGCCTATATTTCACCTATATTAAACAATTCGAAATACACGAGCCACTCTTTAGAGTTTCAGAGAAATAGCGCAAGGTGAAGATAGTCAACGGGATTTTACAGACGAGACGCTGGTGTCGCAGCATCGTATAATCCATGCGATTCGCTTCTCCGCCACAGTGTACCTCCGTGATCATGATCACCACGGCAACTGGGGAAACTAAAATAAGGAAAAGGAAATCTTTAAAAATAAGGAAATGTTTCAACAATAAACTGCAGGAAATCAAATCACGTGGTTAGTATTCTTCACAGTCACTACTTTGAGATTCTCAGATCACACACACTGGTTCTTGCTCGGCAGATCCTGGGTTTGGTTTCCGATCCATAATAAGGTTATCATTCGTATAATAGAAACAAACAAATGCACTGTTTCTCAACTTTATTTTAATATACAACTCTACATGTTTCCGACAGACTTACTGTCCATCATCAGGAGTCTTGATACTGCACTCACAGCAATTGGTATCTGTCAGGGGCCAGTTTTTCCAACATTTCTCTTGTACGCCTGTTACGGATTACTTGCCAATTTTTTCACATGGGACTTCGCGAAACTTGTGTTAAAGTTACAGGAATTTATGGTAAATACACTCTGTAAAATACCTATAACGGAATGCCTTTAAATCACATTATTACTATTATTATTATTACGCATTCGGTGTTATTTTATTAGTTGGGTATTGTTTTTTACGTTTATTAGTTAACAAACGTCACTCTAACACAAAATGAAAATTGTATTTATGTTGTTCTGTTTCCCCTCATTTTACTCTAACTGAACTGCTGTCTTGCCCACGAGATTGAGAGAGATGCCTAAATTACATGTCTATAGAAAATTATTGATTACTAATAAGTACCTGTTTTTCTGAACGTTCAATATACCTGTAAACAAAGTCCCTTTTCGAAGCCACTTTCTACAGTTAAAATGGCGCAGGCGTGTATTACTCATGGGACATGACAGATGGTATAAGCGAATATTGAGCTCGTCGCCGGAAGGAAGAAAAAGAAGGGAAAGACACGAAATAAAGTGGGACAAGGAAGTGGAAAGCATGATGAAGCAGAAGAATCTAACACGTACAGAGCAGCCAGCTGGCAAGTAAGGCGATAAGCGACTGAGAACCAGTAAACGGTGTAGCACAGGAGAACTATTTTTCTCTAAGTTCACCAGATTGCAGTTTAACAAAAGTGATGATGGGTGTGTCTCTGCACCATTTAAAACAAATCGGCCGTATTCAACCGGTCCATTTTAACTGTATGTGCATGTGATTTTGTGTGGCTTGGACCTTGATCTCTCGGCCTAAGGGAAAAAGCTAGTTTGAGTAAATGCGTGCTCCGGATAATATTTGAACCCCCTCCCTCCCAAAAAAAAAAGTTGTAAAGGGATTCCAGGAAATCTTATATAACGAGGACCATGAAGAAGAGAGATGAGAAAAATGTAGAAAATCTTACCCCGAAGACCCAAAAGAGACTACTTGGGTGGAATACACATAGAGAGCAGGATTATATACAGTGACACTGAAGGAAAACCTTTTTGAATCTATGGACCTAGACTTATCTGGATCTCAGTACAGGCCACTGATACGGTCTCGTGGACACGGAAATAGACCTTTGGGTTCCTTACAAGACATAGGTTTTTATCTGGCTTAGCTACTGCTTCTGAAGAAAAAGTCTGTTCCTTGGAGCTAGTTAGGAAAGCTGCTGGCTGTGACGAAAGCCATACAGGATCCGGATTACATTATCTCTTCATCAAAGTTGATGCTGACATCATATGAGTAGGAAAGTGGCCGAAGAAAGTCGATCATGAACGATCATTTATGGATCAATATTAAACAAAATTGCAGACTACAAAATCGAAGGGGTTCGAAATGACAGAATGCAGAGAGGCAGATATTCCAGAGTAATGGCGAAACAGATTAGTACAGGAACAAAAACTAGAGAGAAACGTTTGTTTAATTCCACCTGTGGGCGGATCCTGTCCAAAAGGGGCGAGACAACCTGAGATATTGATCATTAAGTTAAATTAAATTTTTCATCGTAACGAACAGATGTTCAAAGACCAAAATATTACAGGGATGTACTAACAGAATACAGAAACCCCAAGAAAAGTAAGCTGCTAAGAAAATGTATATCTGATATAAAAGTACATGAAACAAATATTCCGGCCTAAGAGAGAGAGGAACAGAAATCAAAACTGAACTTCTGGGTCATACTTCACTGTAATTTTGTAACTGTGGTATCACACTACACAGCTCAATATCACTTTTCAGTACAAGATATTAATATATTTTCGCTACGTTAAGTGCGTATGCCAAAAGGCACTCACAATTTTCATTCGACCATTCATTGTTGTTAGTTAAAGCACGATGGATTCAGTCGGCAAACAGTAGTAAGTTTTTTTTTTGGTAAGACGCCAAGAAGAACAGTACTTTGTAGACCGAGGCAGATTATTGAAATTTGTGTCATAAATATGTTGCAAGATAATTGAAGAATAAGAGAGCAACTTGATGTCAATCGCTATTAAGTTTTATTTCACTTCTTCTATGCTCAACATGTTTCGGATATTAATACATCCATCATCAGGAGCCTGCGACTTTTCTATTGTATTACCACATTGGACGTGTGTTCTTGTTTCGATGTGTGTTGGAGTTTCGGTGTGGCTGGGTTGGGGTGGTATCCGTGCAACAGGCTGAAGCTTGCTCATACACTGGTTCTTGCTCGGCAGGTCCTGGGTTTGGTTTCCGATCCATAATAAGGTTATCATTCGTATAATAGAAGCCAACAAATGCACTGTTTCTCAATTTTATTTTGATATACAACTCTACATGTTTCTGACAGACTTACTGTCCATCATCAGGAGTCTTGATACTGCACTCACAGCAATTGGTATTTGTCAGGGGCCAGTTTTTCCAACATTTCTCTTGTACGCCTGTTACGGATTACTTGCCAATTTTTTCACATGGGACTTCGCGAAACTAGTGTTAAAGTTACAGGAATTTATATTAAATACACTCTGTAAAATACCTGAGATACCGTGTAGCAGGCTTCAGCCCATCCACACCGAAACTCCAACACACATCGAAACAAGAACACACGACCAATGTGTTTATACAATAGAAAAGTCGCAGGATCCTGATGATGGATGTATTAATGTCCGAAACATGTTGAGCATAGAAGAAGTCAAATAAAACTTAATAACTAGTGACATCAAGTTGATCTCTTATTCTTCAACTATCACAAAGATGCACAGTCCATTATACATAAGATGTTGCAAGATATTCACTCGGTTAAAGTAGCTCAGGATATAATCCAGTGACGTGGTTTTGTAAATACTATGACGAACTTCAGGACGTTTACTGGCCTGCTGAACAGCTATGTACAGTAGATGAAAGGTTTGTGACAAATAGTTGAAATGATGAACGTGATAATACCAAACGACGTTACGTTATTAGGGTTAGTGGTTTTATAGCACATTTCGGTAAATGATTACATCTGCGTGATCCCCTATACACTCCAGAAATTCTCTTCTGTTATTTACCTACTCATGGGTCAAAAAGAAGTTTCACCCTAACGCTATTCTCTCTCCCCCTTCTCTTCATTACAGGTTCGCCGTGATTCGCCGGCAACTTCTTTGACAGGTGAAGTGTACGTGTTGCCTAACAGTCACCTGCTAGGAGTCTCAAAGGGGAGTCCTTCCCAGTTCAGATTTACCAGCTAACCTTTGTACGCCCGTTTGGAACGCATGGTCTCAAGAGTTATTTACTGCTTATGTTGTTTATTAAATCTGGCACTCGGATCCTCTGTTAGTGTATTCCCTTTGCAACGCACCGTTATTGTAGCTGAAAAGCCAGAAGACATTAACGGACGACAGAACCTCTTCTTTTCATTGGTCTTAACTAATTCCATGGAGCAGAGTCCTTCCTGAGAAGCTAGACAGTCCTCAGCTAGTCAAGAAATTCCCCACATTTTATGAAGTCCGAAGATTCATTACCGCATTCACAAGAGTCCGCCACCTGTTCTTATCCACAGCCATAAAAAACGAACCCTTACCTCCCTTTTCCACTTCTCGAAGATCCATTTAAAAAATATCCTCCCATCTACGCCTAGGTCTTCCAAGTGGTCTGTTTCCCTCATGAACCCCCACCAAAACCCTATGTATAACTCTCCTGTCTCCATTTGTGCCACATGCAACACTTTTTCACTGGTCTTCAAACGTTAAATAAGCCAGACTACAATAAGCAGCAGTTCTAGGCAAGACATCACCTACGCAACCTAGAAAGTGTCAAATAAGGTGTAAACAACATTGCCTTAGTCTGACAGGCCTAAAATATCATGGTATTTTAGGGCAGTAATGAAGTGTATTTGTGGTGTTCAAATTCACTAAAACAAACATCCGCCACAGAATTTCATCTCTAAATTGCACGCACCACACATACACATACATAGGCACAAACACAAACAATAAATGTCGGGAATAGTTAAGGTGGTTACTCGGCGACACGCGAAGGCACACGGTCCAACAGCTTGCAAGGCGCCCACGCCATCCAGATCAGACTTTCGTTAATTAGCCGCCGCAGAAAGCAAGCCAGAATGGCGCAAGGGTCGATGTCGATGCGTTTTGTTGTACCTTAACATGTGCCACTGGACACGAAGATAATGGAACGCTGGGTAAACAAGATTGAGACGGTGAATAGACCAAGGTGAATGAGCAGGAAGACGTCCCAAAAGTTCATTTTTGCAGCAATTCGACGTGTTCACCCATCAGACTGTACACAGTGGAGTATCAGATTTTTATGAGGGCAGAATAATGAAGGTCTTTCCTGTATTTGTACTTGCTGGAAACCCGTGACAACGTAGATTGCTAGTACGATGACCTAGTAATCACATTTCGAATTCTAACAACCCAACAGATTTCTTCGTCTATTCTCCAAATAGTCCAAAACACCGCTGGGAACTACCCAGCTTCCTGTTCAATGATCATCGTACACTTTTCTCCAGGAGTGAAAGCGGCCAGGGAGCGACATTGACCCTTCAACTTTATCTAGTGTCGAAAGTGCTAATGAGTGAGGATCTGCCTCTACTGCCCCACATACCCTCATGTTGTGTACAGAAACAAATTTAATTTATTATTTGTTTATTAAAAATTCTTAAGAGACGAAGATTTGTTAAGAGTATGACCTGGCAGAGAAATTCTAATATCTGGTCACAGTCAGGTTGGAAGATATATTATACTAATTTCTCAATAAGTATCTTCACATTATAACAAAAACTGGTGCAAACAGCTACGTTCCATTGAATGAGGCGTTCTACTAAAAAACAGTAAATCTGTCCCTGTCTACACCCTCGAAGCTTGTAAGAAGAGTAGAGGAATGGCCTAAATCATTCTTAACCTCGCCGCTCAACTTCACGTTCCGGCCGCTTAGCCGACGTAAAAGAAGCCTTTTACACATTGAAGAGGAGGTTGGATTTTCCCCAGGGTCGGCAAGGACGTTTAGCAGAAGAGACAAATCTACTGCCCTGCCACGATTCGAACCCGGGGTCGTTCAACCCATAGCCTAGGCACTACACCGACTACACCATCCCGTCTCCAAAACAGGGACATTTATTTATGTCAACAGAGCGCATAAATTGTTTTCTTTTTTTCAGAATAATCTTCTCTCCCTCTCCGTACACACACTGACACACACACATATAATCCACCAATTTTTGAGACACGTTAAGAAATCTTCATCTTTTACGAATTACAGTGTATTTCCGCACGTTAAACTTTAATTTCGATGCTGTTCATGATTCAATGGTTATTGGAACCCTCACAGTGTATGAGTCTGTTCTAAGTCCGTGACATTCGAGGAGTCAGACGGGGCAACGCAAGGTAAGCTGACGGGTGAAGAAACTCTGCGACACCTAAAGAAGTGTCTTTCAACAATAAAAACAGGGGTGTTGATAAGTCCTTAGCCTGACCAGGAAGGAAACAGGCTAAGTTCCCCGCTTTTTATGGAACTTGAAGGGTTCATTACCACATTCACAAGAGTCCACCACCTTTCTGTACCCTAGCCAAAACAATCCATTCCTCTGCCCATCACACTTTTGACAGGTGCAGCTTGTTTCCTTCCTGGTTGGGCTAAGGACTTATCAGCACCCTGGTACTATTGCAAACAAGAAAGGCACTCTCAAGTACATGACGTGAATGTCGATTTGGTTAAGCTCAAAATTGCAATAGAGTAATAAGCAGGCATACTAATTTGGGGCTTGTACAAATAAAAGTTTTCTTTCTTTCTTTCTTTCTTTCTTACTTTATTCCCTTTTTACTTATTCCGACCTCTTTCTGTCTACTCATTGTAAGAGTATGTGTTTATTGTTGCACCTGATCACACTCAACGACACACACACATTCGGTAGGACTCCTCCGGGCGAAGTATCGGCCCGACTCAGAGAACTCTACCTCAAACACACAACACTTAAAACAAACAGCCACATCACAACGGGATTCGAACCCACAGTCCCAAAAAAACGAGCGGCCTCAGACCTACGTCTTAGAACTCGAGGCCTCTGTGATGGGCGTGGGTTTGTTCCTGCCCTCTGTGAAGGGCGTGGGGTTGTCCCTGCCCTCTGTGAAGTGTGTGGGGTTGTCCCTGCCCTCAAACAGCATACAATGAAAACGTTTGGGGGCGTGGGGACAGAAATATAGCACCACGCCTTCTCTTATCTTCGGAACTGGGCGGAAGTTAGAAGCTAGTTTCAGTCTCCGGCCGCTTTTTCTTCCGGAGGAAAGACATTCGTGCACATAAGAGAGGTGATAGCGTGTAAGAGAGAGCCGACTTAATAACTACAAAAAGACAGAAATCTTCCTCTCCTGTTGACCACATAACCAGAGTCCCTCTGTCGTAGAGGCAATCGTTCAGGTGCTAAGTTACTGAACTACCACAGCGTCAGTACTGATTTATTGACACACTTGCCAACATTTACCTTTTGCATTTCTTAGCAACTTGCCATCTGCACTACGCGAGGTCCAACTTCTAGCCTTCAAGTGAGTGAGTTATTTTCACTTAGTAAATCCATTAACACCTAATCAAGAGGGTCGCACTTTCAAATTCAACGATACACACTGAATTCGTGGGAGCAGACTTGAACACACTGATATAAAGAAGAACTTATACATTCTGTAATACCAAATATGAGCGATATAAAAACCCGAACCAGTATGCGCCACAACAGCATTCTGGTAATAAAGTTATTTTCCCCGGCTAGTAGGAAAAAAGTCCTGGCGCACAACAATGAAATATTGATCTGAGAAATTTAATTCGGAGTACGGAGGAAATAAATGATATTATGGTAAACCGCAGTGGCTGGACTGCCCTAGCATTGCTGATAATAATCGTGCAGACGGTTCCTTATGTCTTGTTCCTCATAACGCAGTTCAATAGTTAGCTCTCCGGCAACAGAATCCGGAAATTCACCAGTCCGACAAAACTAGACCCCGAGCCAGTTTCATCCACTTCAATCATCACAACCCATCTTCATCTTAACACTATTCACGTTCTTGCTTCCTAAGATTTTCTAGGGAGTTCTTCACGAAATTTTCAAATGCATTGCTTCTTTCTCCTATTCGATCCGTGTACCAAGACCATCCTGATCTTCTCGATTTAGTGCATTGATAACACTAGGTGACCTAAATCTAATGTGTGGTTGACCGTGCAAGAATTCCTCAATGGACACACTACCTGCTAACCGGTTCTGACAGCCTTCCTGCAGCCACGGCACAATACCAACACGCGGCGATAACACTACGCAGTCGTCAGCTCCTGAAGATGGGCACATGGTTGCCCGAAACATGTTGAGCAACTTGTAAAGTAGAAATAAAGCATAACACAAAAGTGACATCTAGTTGGTTTCTTATCCACACTAGGTGAGCTGTTTAGTCACCAATTTCTCCGAATGTACAGTCGTATTGCGGGAAGCATAAGTCTTCGACCTCAGCTATGTGAATAATTGGTCAGTCTTCATGCTGTTAAATAGCGACTGTACTGTTTATTTCCCTTGTACATTAACATGCGGACACAGAATTTCCTTCTCTGACAACATTAATTAAAACAGGTCTTTTAGTGGAATATGTATAACGCACTTACATACGAGATCATTGGTAGGTTGAAAGCTGCAGCCATGCGCGCCTCTGTGATGCAAGTCTCCTGCGGACCGATGTAGGCTGCGACTTTTCGCGTCCACAGATGGGCCGTTTGCGCGATGCTGGCCAGTTCTTCGCCGTACGTTTCGGCCACCACGAAATCTAGCCGGTGACCGCGCTCCCCCATCGGTCCCGCGTTCAGCTCTTCCACGGCCAGCGATATTGCACCAGAGATGCTGAGGCCAGGACGCGAGTATTCGTGGTCTCCGGGACGGCGTTGGGATCCCGTCAAGTACCCGAGGGTAAAGACGTCGCCCCCCGCCAGAGGAAGGGCCAGCAGCGCCAGCAGGCGCCACATGCCCCGTTCCACTCTTCCACCTGAAGCAAGAGACGAGATAAAACATGGCATACAGGAGACAAGTATAAGATTTCGAATCGGCAGATCCAAAGGAATCACGAAAAGAAAATGTAGGACGAACTGGAGAAAACAGAGGAAATAGAGGAGAAACTGGAGAGAAATAAATAAAATTACAGTCAGGTAGGGAAGGTAGTAAATGAAGGATATGTTTCAAGAAGGAGATGAAAATATGGGGAATTAGAAGAATCAATAATATAAAAGTTAGAGGTAAAATAAGTTAAACAGAAAGAACAGAAATACAAAATGTGCTGTATTTGTTAATACCAAGTAATATATTAGCCCGATTTATACAAATGCTTATAATTCAAGACTGAGATCTCAAAACTGCCACATTCAGTATTCACTAGTAGTATAAATGTTATATATATATCATAAAAAGTCTTACTAAGGCAGTAAAAAATGTGATTTTGACATTCAGAGGACCGTGCCTCGTGATATATTCTTATAATAAAACCAACTAGATGCACTAATTTCTGAAATTTATTTTTGGAATAAAACTCTACATGTTTCGGACAGTTCCTCTGTCCATCATCAGGAGCCTAGTACTGCATACACAGCAAAGGTATAAGTCATACATGTTATGCTGATTGCTTGGTAGCGGGATCAGGATGGCTCATCCCGCTAGCAAGTAGTCAGGCAACCTGTATGACATGTACATGTAGAGTTTTATTCTAAAAATAAATTTAAGAAATTAGTGCATCTCTTTGGTTTTATTATAAGAATAAATAATGTGATGTTTTATTTCTGCTCGGGCAGCAAATGTACACCGTAAAAAGTGGCTAAAGCAATTTAAATCATAGGCAGTGGTTAGATGTATCGTAACCCGCCGGGTGTGAAGTCCAGGGGGTTTGGGCTCTGACGCAAGCTACGTTGCGTTGTGTTGTGTCAGTCCAGAAATCTGCGTGTTACGTGAGGTGGCAGTATTATTAGAGGACCGAACATAGGTAATAGTAATATAAGTAGCGGCGAAGGTGTGTTTTGGCACGTAGCTGTTGATTCTCTGTAACAAATACATGTTGTGGTTGACGGAGACTTATTGATGGTTACAGAATTAGGCCAACAGGATGCGTCTCATCAAGACGAAACGTCCTGATAACCAGCCAGGTCACATAACGTAATGTAACCTCCAGCATCTCAATATACGTGCTTATTTCCATCAATGTCATTTAGTTGAAGAAGTATGAGGGACATGTGAGAACACGTTTGCTCAGAGGTAATATATCTTACTTTTATTCCGTAGTTGCACGGTGCAAATCCCGGTCGGGAAAACGATTACACTAATTGGTGTTTTCCATGATTTTACTTAGTAACTGTTTAAATCGTGGGCCGGGTAGCTCAGTCGGTATAGCGACTGACTAGGGGCTGGACGGCCCGGGATCAAATCCCGGTGGGGACGAGATTTTCCGCCCATCCAGACCGGTCATGGGGCCCACCCAGCCTCCTGCAAAAATGGGTACCGAGTCTTTCCCGGGGGTAAAGTGCGGCCGGGGCGTGCTGCTGACCACTCACCCCCTTCTATTGCCGCGGTCATGGAAGAGTGGAGCTATACCTCTACCCAAACTCTGGGCCACACCGGGCCTGTAACAGGAACACATTACTTTACTTACCCCTTTAAATCACCTGGTAGTTCTACCTCGAATTTAGGTACGTCGTGGTGCAGTTGGTCGAGGCAACCCGGAAGGTCGTGCGTTCGATTCACGATGGGGTCATTTGGATTTTTCATTGAGTTAGTTCTTCCGGCCGCCCTATGACTTTGGGGTCAACTCAGCCTCTAACAGAAATGAGTATCTGGGGTATCTCCTAAGGTGTAAAGGCAGCCGGTGCTTAGGGCTGACAACCTTGCCGCCTTACTGTGCCGACTGTCTGGAAATTCTGGGAGTCTGAACCTCCTCGAACCCTCAGAGCTTCTCCAGTCCTCTAAAGGGCTAGCTTTAACCTCAAATCAGGTCATCAACGCTGTATCCTAAAATATTCATTAACGATCTTCTAATATCGACGCTACAGGTTAGAGTCTGAGCAGTTGATATCAACGTTAAATAACCCAAAGGTGGGGGGGGGAGGGGAAGAAACGCTAGCACGGATGTAATGCATAGCCTCTTCACACAGGGTCATAAAGTACTGAAACCATTAACATCAGTCTTCCAAACGTGGCTAAATTGGAAATAAAGTCTCATATTACTATCATATATTTTTCAGACATACACTCAAAGGATGGGTACAGCGGTAGCACAGTGGTTATGGTGCTGTGCTACAAATCAGAAGGTCGCTGGTTCGATCCCAGCTTGTGTCAGTGGATTCTTCATTGACACAAAATCCTTCCGATCGCACTGGCCTTGGGGTCGACTCAGCCTCTAACAGAAATGAGTACTAGGAATATTTCCTGGGGGTAAAGGCGGCCGGTGCGTAAGGCTGACAACCTACCATCATCCTGTGCCGTTGTCACGAAATCTGGGAACCCTAACTTCCTGGAACCCTCTGGGCCTGTCCAGGCCTGTAATGGGACTGCTTTTTTACACTCAGATGATAAATAAACACATAAATATCTTAAATATAAAAATATAGGTTGGGTAGACTGCACATTTCGTACAAAATATGTATATCTGTTA
>Ga0123354_10011068_pt1 | contig 13921 bp, 8 predicted proteins | sample TergutLab28metaG_2_FD_97872 | JGI IMG/M metagenome (GOLD analysis project Ga0123354, IMG submission 97872) | Labiotermes labralis P4 segment gut microbial communities from Petit-Saut dam, French Guiana - Lab288 P4 | ecosystem: Host-associated > Arthropoda: Insects > Digestive system > Gut ... | reverse complement strand
TGCTGTAACTCTTGTTCCTTAGGGTATTGTATTTCATGGTTCTGGTGCTTGTTCATTGTTCTTGTATTGTGATGGTTCATGTTCTTGTATGGTGCTTCGGTCCTTGTGCGGTGCTTGTTGTTGCTCTTGTATTGTTCTTGTATTGTGTTTGTGCGTTGAGCGTGTTCATTTTTCTTGTATTGTGCTACCCTAACTGAGGTTTTTTCCGTGCTTTTTCCTCAGTTGTAAGGCAAATGTCAGGGTATTACTCGCAAAGATGGGGCACGACCCGCACTTCCAGAATTGTACTCTGTATGTATTGTGTGTATTGTTTGTTGTAAATGTGTCGTGTGATGCTGCCACCGGGTGTCAACCCAATTGCGGTTAAATAAATATCACAAACTTAAACTTCCCAATAGGTACTTTCCGTTCAAGTTTTCCGACTAATAATGTAAGCATTTCTTATCTGTCCATATCCGGAGCTCTCTGTTCCGTTTCATAACATGTCACGTTTCTACGGCGAAGAGTTGTTTGCCCCTCACCAAATCCTCCAAGCTGAAGGGCCACCCCCTGTCCGCCGTCGAGACTCCTTATTCAATATATTTGCTCTACACTCCATAACAGAAGGCTGTCTCCTTTATCCACAGCGTAAGGAAGTGATTGCCGGAGTGACAGGGTGATAAAAGAGGTGCATACAGAGTTGCGGTGAAGAAACCAGACGAAAAGAGACCACTAGACTTAGATGGGAGTATAACGGATCTTCAAAAGGTAAGATGGAGTCCGTGGACTGATTTGTCTCAGGGCAGGGACAGCTAGACGCGGTGATGAACCTTCGGGTTACATAAAACGTGGAGAATTTCTTAACTAGCCAAGGCGTTATCAGCTTGTCAAGGACGCTGCTCCACGAAGTTATCAGCCAATAAGGTACTCATAGTTAGGTATTTCTCATCTTCCACAAGTGCGCTAGGCCGAGTTGTTCCTCACAGACCGCGGGACTTGATTCCAACACCTTAATAACAAAGAGAAGAGCATGAATTATGCCCTCTTCTCCATACTCCAGATAGCTCAGTCGGTATAGTGGCTAGGCAACAAGCTACAAAACCGAAGAGATGTGGTTTCGTTCAGGGCAGAGGCAAGGTTTTATCTTTTCCCACACGTCCAGGCTGGCTCTGGGGCCCACCGAATCGCCTATTCAGAGGGTAGAGAAGACTGTTTCCCCAGGAGAAAAAAAGTCAGGGCGTAAAGCTGACAACATGTGGAGTAACCTCTACTCCCCCATATCCTTTCACGGCATACAAAACAACAAGTTTCCCCGTACTTCCCTTTTCTCCAGCCTCCCGTTGCTTCCATTCCCTTGGATCTTAATATTCCCAGCACAACCCACCGTTGTTGGCCTCAAGACACGACAGCTACACATTCCGGGAAATCTCACTTACCTTTTATGGTAAGGATCTGTGTATTCGGGTAGCATGTGGATATCCCATTCTCGCAGCGAACTCTCGTTCAGTAATCTGCAACAAAAAATAAGAACTGTCACGGATTCTCTGAAGTTCTCAAACTGTTCATGAAAGACGATAATTTTTGTGGAACTTTGTTCGGGTAGTATCCATTGTCTGGTTTAAAGTATAGAATATCTACTTTTTCGTGTTCGTGAAGACGGCAGCTGTCAGGGGATGTCCCGGCGGATACGTATGATAATCCTGCCGTTCTCAGGGACAGTATAAAACAAGTTATATACAATTTAAAATTACGACGTGTCTGTCTTCAGGTAAGACACGAAAAGGAAAGCTTGTTCTGTAAGGCCGACGCTAGGCTGAGCTTGTCTAATGACTCCACAGAGTAGGGGCTTGTCTCTTTCTGCGTGTTTTACCGCGGAAGGAAATAAAGGCAGTGCTCGAATTTTGTAGTGCACTCTCGATTACACGGGCAATGGTGGAATGTGGGTGCACGAATAATTGAAAAATAAGGATAATTCAAAAACATGTACTACATCTTTCTTTTGTTTTTATGTCCCGAATTGAGAACCAATGGATACTCCCTGGCAAGATTAGCTGCAAAAAGCCCACTTTCAATTTTTTTTCAATTAATCCAGGCTTCTGATTTATTGTCAGCCAAATCACGTTATTTCCAGTTATCTCCCACCTTCGTCATTAGCCACTAGTAACATGCGAGTGTGTACGAATAATCCGCACGCGCGTAATCGAGAATAAACTGTATTTTAAACCACACAACGGGTAATTCCAGGTAAAAGTATTGATTCAGTCCAACTCAGTTTTTGTTTACTTACGTGTCGACTTAACAGGCCAGGGCCAATTACAAAATTATCGCTAATTCACAAAAATGACATACAAAAAAACTAAACTACAAAAACAACGAAATACAAGATCAATATACTGCAATACAATTCGGTTAAATAAGAGAGAAAAATTGTATGTAATTCTAACGCATGCAATTTAACCCCCAAGGACGTAGCTTAACAAATAATAATAATAATAATAATCTGACACCTGTTTATTACAGTGCTGGTTCAAAAGCACAAACGCGAATTATAAAATCGGCACAGACACATTAATACATCACTATTGTAAAATTTTCGAAGCAAGGGGATTTATACTCTAATTGGACGCCGTTAATAACAACGCCCAACATTTAACACGCATCTGTGCAGGTTAACTCACTTCCGATTACTAGACTACTACCGATCTCTCGAAGTTAACTCTCAACAATCTTAGTAATTAACCAACTTAATGCACAAAATCTTGTTTTATAATAAGTTTATTATATACGTCTACATGTTTCGAACACTATGTGCTCATCATCAGGAGATCAAAATTGTATTATACAGCAGGTTGCGCACCGAACGGCCACCTACAGAGTGTGACGATACCAATGCTGTACAATAAAATTTGACCTCCTGATGATAAGCACATAGTGCTCGAAACATGTAGAGGTATATAATAAACTTATTACAAAACAAGATTTTGTGCATTAAATTGGTTAATTACTAAGATTATACTGAGATGCACGGTCAGCAAAACATCAATGTCTATTTCTTGGTATTTCAAATCGTCGTGTTCCAAGAGGCTTCCTTGCCATAATTTTGCATAAATTCTTAGTCACCATGTTCAAGCAGTCACAGCTGCATACTGCAGGTCGTTAGAGTCTTAGCGGGTCTCAACTGCCGGCTGGATGGCGTAACGCCCCATCGCTAAGCAACGCATGTATCATGTAGTCTTGTATCTGACGCCTGTAAATACATGAACCTAAACTCGCGCTCTCTTTCCGTCCGAATATGTCGATCCGTCTTTTTCAGATGTTGAGGAATTATGTGACAGACTCACATAACTGGGAGTAATCCGTCTTCTTCGATACAAAGCGCTGGTGTTATAAAATGAAACGGGTGAGATGGAAGGCAAATGGAATTCACAGGATGATCAACTTGAAGTTATAATGCAATTTATATAGATGCAGACAGAAAATTGTAAAAAATCGATTTCCATTAACATTTTTTAAGGGTCGCTTGCAACTATGCTCTAACTAACCCTACATTCCAGAAGGTAAATGGGTGTTGAAAAGTACAACAAAAAAATAGAAAGTGGGACAGAGGCTGAAGTTCATGCGTGTCAAGTATTTTGCGACTTGAGACAGCTGATTCTAAACAGAAAAATTTCTGTTATAAAGTTTTCAGAATGCTTTTGAGGACACAAAGCCGCGCAATTAGGTAAATGTTTGTTGTCGGAGAGAACAAATAAAAATCTATACGAGATTTGAACTCACATAACTGTTATTTAAGCTAAATGGACCGACAAAATGTCGGGGAATATCAGTCCCGGTTAAAGAACACGAATCAAGCTGACAAAATGATTAATGACCGGAGAGGGGAATTTTATTCAACTAAAAAATTGGATAGTTTATATGTACAGGGAAAGCAAATACTATCCAGTGCACTTTTTATGGGACCACTAGTAAACATATAAACATGACACAGTCTCATTTATTTCACTATGTAAATATGCGATCATTTTATACAGCAATTAGTAAATTTCATACCAATTAATTCCTTGACTTTGTTTCATTCTTGTGTTAAAATGTGGTTAATGGTTATAAAAATAAAGAAAACACGCCGTGAGAATCCCAATCATGTCAACCATGGCATGAAGATCGAAACGTAGCTTCAGCCATTTTCCTGAAACATTCGCCATATGAAAAGTAGCAAGCAAGGGGAAAACGAGAAATATTAAAAAAATCCTGAAGGAAAGAAACAAGTGGGAGACCTAAGTACAGATGACAGGATAACATTAAACTCGATCGCAATAGACCGGTTTCACGGGCGTGGGCTGGATACTTGTAACTAACAGGCGCTGATGGAGGTGTGTTGGTGGAGAGGTAGGGACACTGCGGGCTCCCTAAGATTCGTAAAACTTGACTGGCTACGCGACTAACAGCATTTCAATAAGCACTGGCATCCAAGGATTTAATTATGAAACAGCCACTTTTACTAAAAATTAGGGGTGAATCTGGCAGCATATCCTAAAAATCGCATAATACATGTTGTAACATTATTAAAAGGCAACTTGAATACACGACTGCTCTGTTTTATTCTGTTTAGAAAGTAGGCCCAATAAAATACAGACATTTGAGATACGCAAATGCCCGCCAATGGTTCTTTAGATTTTGATATTCGATTACTCAGAGATACTGCAAATTGCAACATCAAACCGATATTCAATCTCGTGCCACACGTCACAAATAATTTCGTAATCAGTTCTTGCACAGGACTCTCTGATCAGTGTCCCGAGTTCGTGTAATGACGTCGGCAGCGCTAGAACGTAAACGCTGTCCTTCGCAAACCCTCACAAAAGAAATGTCATCGGTATCAGATCAGGCGATCTGACAGACCATATCTTAGGGTCTCCATTTCCAATGCCACAATTTGACGTCTATCAAGGTTAAGACGTCACTTCATTATGAAATTGTGGTGGATCACCGTCCTGTTGATAAATTAGGTCTGTAACGTCGTCCAGAGCCTGCGGCATTAAGAGCTCTCCGGACATGTCGAAGTAGATAATCCATGTCACTGAGGATTCAACAAAGAAGAATCGTTCGTTCTGTTTTTCTGGTGACACTGCAGCCAGGAAATTGCCGTTGGGACTGTCACTTTCATGTTCAAATGACTGACAAGGATTTTCACTGCCACAGACATAGTTTGTGTCCATCTACTCGTATTCATATAGGGAAAGTTGAATCGACCATGAATATCTACTTGTTCATAACTGTACCATCATAATCCAGTTCTCCCGGGACGTCGCAGCGGATTTGCTTTGTCCGTGGGTTTCATTTTATTACAGAATCTGCCATCGGTAGGCATGGTTATGCTGGCGATTTCAGACTACTTGCTGTATTTTGATGTCTGGCAACCCGCAGCGTTTTCCTTATTGACATAATAGTACTTATCCACGATCAAACACAAATTTTACTATTACTATACAATATAAACCAACGAAATGCACTTTTATAAATTATATTATATATGCAGTTATGGTATGGAATGGTACGTACCAATACCATAACTGCATATACAACAGTCTTCCTGAAGATGAACCTTCGAGTTCGAAACTTGTAGGAAAAATCACAATTAAGAATTACATAAATAATTTACAATATGTGCAATTCGTTGGTTCATATTTTCGTTGTTACACCGTGCATATTGTCGAATTACTCAATTATTATACCAACTACTGCATATATATAAAATTTATAAAATTTACACATTAAAACATTAGAACATTAAAACGCTCCGACATGTTTCGGTCCTAGGACCATCATCAGAGAGCTATATCGTCCTTGCTAAAGTCACACTATAAAAAGTCACATTAATTTCGCTGTACCAATTGGGTATTATGGCAGCATGCCGTGTTGTGTAATGTTATGTTGCGAAGAGTGCCCTGCTACGGATGTGCATTCTGTGCTTCGTTGCAACGCAACACGGCATGCTGCCACAATACCCAACTGGTACAGCGAAATTAATGTGACTTATTATAGTGTGACTTTAGCAAGGACGATATAGCTCCCTGATGATGGTCCTAGGACCGAAACATGTCGGAGCGTTTTAATGTTCTAATGTTTTAATATGTAAATTTTTATAAATTTTATATATGTACAGTAGTTGGTATAATAACTGAATAATTCGTTGATTCATATTGTATAATTATATTAAAATGCACGGTGCAAAAATGAAAAAAAAAAATAAAACGTATTATTATTATTATTATTATTATTATTATTATTATTAATGAACAACTTTAGCAACATTTTATACTAAATTAGGAACCTTGTGTCTTACCAGGTTACCCTGAGGATGACAAATTTAGTATAGAAATGTTATGTGACAAATTGTTCATTATTAATACTAATAATAGAAAGGAGTGTTTGATGGTGGATAAGTACTGTTAACTTGCCAGAGAGTTGTTTACGGTGTGTTAAGTTCCTTACCGGCACAAACATCCGAAACTTAAATCTGTCCGAGCGTGAAGAGCATAGAGCATTGTAGCACATTATACCTCGCATTCCTGTCGCTAATATTGTTTGTTTAATGTACCCGATTCAGATGAAATGTTGACTGACTGAATAATTAATTAGCATAGATACAAGAAAGAAACTCTCGCTCATTGGAATTGAAAGGTTAAATTTCGTCAAAGGGCGTCATTGGACTTTATTCTATGCCAGCAGCACACAGCTAACAGCTCCATAGTCTAATTCCGAAGATTCACTTTAATATAACTTTCCACTTCCGTATTGGTTTCCAAAATAATATTTTCCCCAAGATATCTCGTTAGTAATTCAGTTTTTTATTTTCCCCACCCGAAGTATATTTGCAGCCCAAAAAATCACACAGCACAGCCGTATATGTAATGGCGTTCAGGTGTATTTTTTTTATTTTTCGCTTAGTTATTCTCTTCTGGAAACAAATATTCTCATTTGCATTAGTTATGCCACTTCTGGACGACGCCACGACACGCCGCGTCACACACACATGGAAGGGCTCCCATCTCCTCCCTGCACGTTTCATCATACGCTAATACGTGCCTGTATGCAGCATCTGAGAACGTTAATTAACAATGTGCGTAGAATTTTAGAATTTTAATTAAACTTGAATTTCACGACAGATTTTTAAAAAAATCCTCAATATCAACTTCATGAAAATCCGTCTAGTTAGAGGCGAACTGATCCATGCGGACAGACAGAGATGAAGTATCTAAAGGTCGCTTTTCGCAATTTTATAAACGCACCTAAAAAATGACACCAGAAATCAAACCCCTACTGTTAAAGCCTCATTCACCATACTGACTTGTCTATGCCTGTCCAAGGAATTAAAGAACACGATTTACTAGAAACTGGGGTCGGGATAGCCTAATTTAAACGGAAAACACGATTACAACATCTTACACTACGAACAGAATTAGTCAAATATTTCCACAGATCCCAAATCTCCAAGTTCACCACCCCCCCCCGCAACCCCCCCCCCCCCCACCCACTGGCCCGGAGTCATTAAATCGCACCTTGTGTAAAGAACCAATTACGTTGGCTTAACTTCAAAAGCGTACACAAAAAAATCACTTTGATCCATTAGAAAATAAACCTTCAGCCCCAGTAATGATTTTCCGTAAATGGAGAGAGGTATATAAAAATCGAGTCGTTATTAAACTTTTCCATAACATCCTCAATTTACGTAATAAACAAACATTCCGTTCAATCTACAAGCAAATACAGTTCCAAAGAACACTTCCTTTTACTGCAGCTGTTCAATAATATGCTGCAGACTTACGATGTAATGCAAAAAATGTACAGTAAAGTACGGTAAAATAGAGCACAGTACAGTAAAATAAACAAAAGCTTATAGGCCTGCAGTTCTCTCATATCCCAAAAACCACTGCTGATGAAGGGTGAGATATGCTCACGTATACAGGAAAGGCCGTGTACTAGTCACCGTATGTCACAACAGAAAGTGGTCAATAAATTTTCAAGGAAAACTTTATGAATCAAATTTTCGAACTTCAATAAAAAAAATAAGGCAAAGGTGGCACAAGTTTTTAAATTTTAATATATAGGTCCCATTCACGCCACAAGTCAATTTAATACGACTACAGATTCCAGCATTACTGCAGTAGGCCAGTCTTTTTAACTTCTACTCCACTCCGGCAACATGGTAAACACTGCTAGCTTTCCTTCTTGTAAGGGAGAGAGTTTGTTTATGTTTATAATAGAAATAAACGACATGATAACGCCATTACAGTTTTGTATACTTTAATCTTCATATTTCACAAAAAAGAGGAAAAAAGAATATTCTGAACTGAATGTAACAAGACATCTTCGCCTTTAATCTATTTGTATTTTCATCTCGCATGCAATATTGATTTATCACTGTCGTCCTTGAATATTTCGTCTTTGCTACGTTTTAGAATGATTTATTACCCAAAGAGTTTATTATTTATTATTTGTACCAACAAATGCACACACACACACACACACACACACACACATTAAAATGTTAAATTATATTACAAACGCTCCCAGATATATTTGGGCGTTAATTGTTTGGTTCTGCACATTTTGTTGAACCATATGGCGGCGTTCGTTTTTTTATAACTGTAGCTTTTTATTTTTATAGATGATGTAAATTTTTGCTTGTTGAGCATCTATTATTTTTATGTACACACTGTGCATGGTTTATGTTTATTATTTATTATTTGTACCACACACACACACACACACACACACTCACACACACACACACACACACACATATATATATATTTGTTGGGACAAATAATAAATAATAAACAATAAAAATGCACGGTATGTACATAAAAATATCTGAAGAGTACTTCCTTCCGGACGTAACGCCGTGGCTTCTGGTAGGAATTGACAAGCTTCTCGGAGGAACCTCCTCTCTTCACATTCCGTGCAAAATCTTCGTAAATTCCACCAGATTACCTACTCGGCTTCACATTCCAGAAGATATTATCTTTTATGGTCACTTCAGTCAGAACTTCAAATATCCCCACAATAAATTTCTTGCTTCATGGAATCGGTGACGCGAATTCATCACATGTCAAACTCGTTCATAAACTGGAAGCAACTGTTCAGACTTGCACAGTTGCCGCTGGCTTCACCCACACCATCCTTATCAGATGTAGTCACCATAACGCTGCACATACCACAGACGGTGTAGCCAATAAACTTAATGTAACGGTACGTAACAATGGCGCCAACCTGCCCGCCATATTGCGAGCAGTTGACTGGCGGTGCCAAGAAGCGCGTTAATAATGGATTGCTCGCTTCACGCAACGCATTAGTCCTACGGGAAATTCACCACCAGCCTAACACACCGCCAAAGCAAAATTACATTACTCTTGAGTACATGATATCAGCGCGATTCAAACGTCACCCACGTCCGTTATTGACAGGACTGCCGCACTAACTGCAGAGACAAGATATGCCGAGTGGGAAAAGTAGGATCATGATGAATGACGAAACTGGCAGGATTCAGGATTCAGATGCAGTTATACTGGTCGTAAATAGCGAAAGATGATAAAGTTTGTGATATGACCGGAAGTGGAAATGCAAGAACAGCAATAGAACTGATTCTTTGTTCATTTACGGAATTACTATCTAACAAACTATTTTGTTGAAGCTGAGGCCTTGCTGACAAGCTGATATGAGCTCAGGTGGTCAATAAACGCCTTCCGCCTTAAGGATTTAAAATAACAACTACCCTGTGCACGGCAGACGGCCAATGGATCCTATCCCAAGATCGGTTCCTCAGTTTTCAAACGTAAATACTGCATTTCTCGTTTTGTCATATTTTTAGGCAACAAAAAATGTTTTCCGTGACGAGTGGGGTGTCGATGTACATCGATCGTAATTTGTATACATCGCTAAACGCATGCAGGCCAAAAAATGAACATCGACATAAAATATATCCAATGTTAAGATGGGTCTCCAGGTGGCGGCGCGATTTTCTGCACTCGTCCAGATCGTCCCTGGGCCCCTGGTAATGGATATTCCAGGGGATAAAGCGGCCGATGCAGGGCGTTAACCACCCAGCCACAATATAGCGCCAAGGTTAAAGAAAGAGTATAGTTACGCTCTACTCCCCCTCTGGGCCTTAAGGGCAAATTATAGGATAAACTTTAACTTTACCTTTTAAGACTGGTATTAATGATACAGAATGTAGAGGTGTGGGGTGAACTCAGTTGACTGAGAATTCCTTGACCAGCTGAGGAACTATCAGTTTCTCTATGCAGGTAATTATTAACTGCTTACCATCAAGTAATCACCGAGCCCAATGATCCGTCAAGTGAACTGTCATAAAACTTAAGACAATAAATACGTAATTTACCGCAGGAAGAACAGCGTTTTAATGGAGTTCTTAATGAGGAGGAAGTAGGGTGGAGGTATGCAAGACAAATACTGATGTAAGAAAATTGCACCATTAATCACACACTCAACAGACAGATCAATATGTATACAATGTCGTGATACACTTCGTCGCTTGGTTGGACATGGCAGCCTATTAGGCGTCACAACTCTACTGAATGTGCTTGTGAAACACTTTAACTAAACCAAATACCCTGTCGCTGTTACAGTTACGAATCATACATGATAAACACAATTAAACAGAAGTGACGTTGCGGCTGCGATACACAAACAGTATAAAGTGAAATGTTACCGAAATGACAATAACTCGTAAAGCAACTATACAGGAAACTAATATTTGTATGCCGACTTACATCGTAAACTTCTCAAACTACATCTCTGCATAATAGGTCCTACAATGTAAATGCTGAAGGTTTCATGGCAATAATTTTAAAAATCCTGTACTCGTTCGCTGTTAGACTATATTACATAATTTTTAGGCCAAAATTATGGCAGTGATAAACATAGAACAAACCGACAGCAGATGGAACAAGTCATGCTTTCTCCGGAAGCAGAAGGATCATCAGAAGCACTGCAACAAACAGCAAGTTAGGAAAGGTAGGTAGAGTATAATATGCTTGGCGCCTTCACTCCATTATATTTGTCACTCAGAATTTTAATTCTGATTCTAGCAACTGTATGCTCTTATACGCCCTGTTCAATAGATTTAGTGTCGACACGTTCCAGATGTTATGTTCAGATAGTCAATTCCTCTTCGAATTCATATCGTACCTCCAATAAAGAGTCTGTCTCAGTTGTTATTTTTAAACCGTACACTGATTCTTGGGCCACATGTCGTACCTAACACAGGACAGTCTGATTCCATTATTAAGAACAATCACAAAATACATTTAATACACGTAGATCTTCACCTATAGTGCCTTCGAGGTTTGTTCGATTTTAACGAAACTTGAAACTGGTGAATAGATTTTAATAAAAATCCCCCCCCCCCCAAAAATCGCAATAATCCGTTCAGTAGGAGCAGAGATATTCCACGTGAAAGGACGGGCATGTCGAAGCCAACAGTGCTCTTCACAAGCAAAATGTCACGCTTAACTTTTAAGAGGTTATTTCGGTTTTCTAAAGATGAGGAAAAACTCGTATGGTACTTTCAGTTTTTGAAAGAACAAAGCCTTTCAGGGTTACATTCGACTTAACAAAGTTAGTTTTATTTACACGATTTTATTTATGTGCAGAGAACTCGACACTGTAAAATTTCACACGAATGCAATACTAATCCACTTCATTTTTTAAAAAGAATCGGTCCGCACCTCAAAGAGAACACAGTCCGCCTCAGTTGTGAGGACCTCTCGGCCATTGCTGTTTGGGGATATAATGGTTATGCGTGATTGCAGGCTTCCGCAGCGGTGTAAATGAAAACCTCTCTCTTTTTGGATTTTGCGCAGCGTATATTGGTAAATTGACACTTGATGAGGGGCGGACAAGGTGTTCCGAAACGTCGGTTACTAACTACCAATGTACGTTGAGTAAAATCCCAGAAATGCGAAGATCCTGAAATAATGGCTGTTCATCCTGCGAACCGTATGGAACACATTAATACACCGTGCCTGCAATGCGCAGAATTCTTACTACTGAGCATGGCGGTACTTAACACAAAATACTAGGCTTTAAAAGATCAAGAAATATTAGCATAGCTGCTGTACCGTCTACTGCGCTTGTATTTTATGCGTGTAACAGTCAAGGCAGTTCCAGACATCCTATTAGTAACGCTGACGTGAAGAGTGGAAAACATCAGCTTCTAGTCTGCGCTGATGATGCCAATTTATTGCACAAGAACATAAACAGGCACAAAACACAGAAAACACAAAAAAGTACTGGCACTAGTGAGGAGGTTGTTCTAGAAGTAAGCGCTGAGAAAACTAGAACTAGGCCGACTGACACTACAGAGACAGTCACGTCCTAAGCAAAAGGCGGCCAAATTTCCTTGACTACTCAATCTATCAAGCAACAAATGAACGCAATAAAATACAAAAAAATATAACAATAAAATATAACTCACGAAGATTATAAACTCATCATGAATTGTATACTACAGCGTGTCCCAATCGCTAGCGAACCCGGCATTTCTTTAATAATTTTACCACTAATGAGGATATTGCAACGAAATTTGAAGCGGACTACACATTCCTCTTCATTTCTCACACAACGAACGTACTCCTGTTAAAATTTCGTTGCAATATCTTCATTGGTGTTACAATTATTAAAGAAATGCCCGGTTCGGTAGCGAGTGGGACACACTGTATGATCCGCATTTTATTGTGTTTTATTGAATGCATTTGTCGGTTGATATAATGAATATAAGAAAATCACGGCATAAGGAACATAATAAGAGTTCTTGACCACATCTGAACAGGCGTATCCCCATTAACGACGGCGGTGCAGTCAGGAACGGACGCGTTTTAACGCAGGCAAAGAATATCCTCGCGGCTTTGGCCCGTGAGAGCAACCATAGCGGGAGCCTGCCTGTTTATGTCTAGTGGCCAACACGCACGACAACACCGTAACTTACAGAAAAAGAATGAATATAATGAATGTGTGACAATTTAGGACATTTGGGAAAGACAGCATGTCGCCGTCCGTGGTGCGTCTTTCACCACTGGAGGGAAACGGGCTAAACGAAAAGGTCGGTGGGTCAGAACGTCCTTCTTCGAGCGGTGTTCTGATAAAGTTCTCCCTAGAACAGGCCACGAAGGCCCAAAGGGGAAGTAGATGTATAGCTCTACTCTTTCTTTAACCTCGGTGCTAGATGGGGTGGATGGTCAACGCCACACCCCGGCCACTTTATCCCAGGGAAATTCTCGGTACGCATTGTGTGGGAGGCTGAGTGGGCCCCAGGGCCCGTCTGGACGTGTGCGGAAAACATCGTCCCCCACCGGATTCGATCCCCGGACTGTCCAGTCCGTAGTAAGTCACTATACCGACTACGCTATCCCGACCCACCCTTGAGTCGTGTGCGGACACAATATATAGAGAAAAAATGTTTCCCTTCCTCGTGATTAGGAGTGGTCCAACTGGGACTCGAACTCAGTGTTCGGCTACAAGTAATAAATCCAAATTTATCACATTCGGCGAATTTTTGGTACACTTGAGATAAAAGTGTTCTGTTTCCTATGTATCGCTGTAGACGACAGATGAAACCATAAATACGCCAACTGCTTTATATTGGCGAGAAACTTGGTGCCTCGCCCTCCAGAGAAGAATATATAGGATGCCTCATGTACTTAGGACTATAGGGTGATGGACGATCATTATTCTTTGCATGTGTTCAGCGTAAGCAATCCGCACCAAAGATGCTTTTGACAAAGGAAGAGATAGTCGACATCATATTACTGATAGGATCAAGATCGGGGGGGGGGGGGGGACAAAAAACGCTAAGAAAATGGAGTGCCGGGGGCCCCAAGCCCGGACCCCCTCAATAAACCTGTTTTACTTCTTTTTTTTG
>Ga0123354_10011067_pt1 | contig 13921 bp, 4 predicted proteins | sample TergutLab28metaG_2_FD_97872 | JGI IMG/M metagenome (GOLD analysis project Ga0123354, IMG submission 97872) | Labiotermes labralis P4 segment gut microbial communities from Petit-Saut dam, French Guiana - Lab288 P4 | ecosystem: Host-associated > Arthropoda: Insects > Digestive system > Gut ... | reverse complement strand
GGGGGCGTCAGTTCAGTCGACTACTGGCAGCCGAGGTGTGCGGCATCGGCGGTAGTAATGCTGGATACACCATGTTCCGAGGTAGTGTGAAGAGTACTGGCTACCCACTCCATTCGCCAGTTTCCCCTTCACTTCCCCTCCCGTGCGTCCCCGTGCGCCATCACGTTTCAACCGGACTCTACTGCTGTGCACGTTAAGTGGTGGGTTGTTTCTCTCCTTAATGGAAGTGTCAGATTCTGTAGATAGCGTCTTGACCTAGAGCGCTGGCAGTCTGCTGCTGCCCGTCGCTAGATGCTTATTGTAGGTCACTGGTTTAGGGTATGTTTTTTTCTGTTATAAGGCAGGTCCTGGATGTCTTTCCAGGAGGGGAGGCGGGAAAGCTGATTTTATTCACAGAGCCGGTATCGTTGAGTCTGCTAAATGCTTTGTGTTTAAGATAAAAGAATACAGTTTTGGTACCGAGGCATGTACTTTTGGTACTGTCATTAATATTTGGAATATTATCGTGCTCTTTTTCATTGTTCTTTTAGTTGTACTGTGTTCAAGAATCCATTGGAGGGGAGGGGGGTATTAACTGGTTTTCCCCCCTCACATATCAGCGCCCGTAGCGTCTGGAATACGCTGTGTCTAGCATTCGCAAAATTTTTGACGAAGTTAGCAAGACGGGCAATGTACGTATAACGTAACAATTAGGCGCGTTCGTGCAACCATTGTTGTGGTGGGAAAGCAGTGAGTTACATATTCTGAGTGTGTGCTTGTAGCCTTAGGTATCCAACGTGTAATGTGAATGCGCCATATTGTCGTCTGTGGCCTGTCTGGTTCTACTATATTCTTCCAAATTATCTCATAAACGACACGACTTTCGGAGAAAAGCTACTGAACACAAAATGTGTGTTTTGATTTTCTCTACAACTTTTGTCTGAAACATTTCCCATTCGAAGAACAAGTGAGAGAGATATGATCATAAATCTACAGAGGGCTTCGTGTAAAATACCAGTTATTTTCATCAGAATTTAATAAAACTTAAATTTTCACGACAGATTTTTCGGAAAATTCCCAAATATCAATTTTCATGAAAATCCGTCCAATGGAAACTGAGTTGTTCCCATGCGGACGTACGGAGAGATATGAGGAAGCTAATATTCGCTTAGGGACAGGTGGCGGACGCTTGTGAGTGCGGTAATGAACCTTCGGGTTCCGTGAAATGCGGGGAATTTCTTTACTAGCTGCAAACCACTTAGCTTCTCAAGAAGGACTCTGCACCATGGAGTGAGTAAGTAAGTAATATTCGCTTTTCGCAATTTTGCGAACGTGCCTAAAAGGGTGACGCCTCGTTTTGAGACCGTCGGCCTGCTACCTAGTACCGTCGACTAAGTATTTCGTGTCGACTTCATGATTTTCGGTATAGCAGTTCTTTACCGAAATCTGTCACGCATGCGTGAGATTGTGAAAAATCAGTGCTGTGAAAGCCATACCTTCGTTTTGCCCCACTTTTTTTTTGGTCCAATTTGGATATAATTCTTTACGAAAAAGTCTGTAAAGTTTTCTCCGAGTCATCGGTAACCACCCCAGACGCACTCCCACTTCCCACCTGCACAACTCTCTACACATTCATCCCATCCCCTTTCTCGTCCACCGCCTTACTGACCAATTTTTCGCCCATTGCCCACTCACACCCCCCCCCCCCCCCCCCCCAAACAAATAAACAAAACCTTTCCCCCCCCCCCTTGACCGGTTTTAAAAAGGGGTGGGCTTTTCCCCCCCCCCCCCCCCCCCCCACTTATGCCTTTATGGCATGCAGAGTGACAACTTTACCTGTGCTTCTGTTAAATATTTATCATAGGAGCAAAAATTGTAACATGTTAAATTTATCGAATTCTGGCTCAGCATTGGTATTCCATGTTTCCTGGCGTGTGTTTTATTATAGGGACGTTCTGTACATATGTTCATCATAGTTTTTACTTGGCGACCATTAAACTACAAACTCTGTAATCATCCTTGTGACTTTTCTTAGCTAACTGTACCCCACTAACAATTTTTACCCCGTCTAATCCTACACCTGTGTACCCTTGAGATGGCAGTTATATTGTCCAGTGGTAATAGAGCTACCTACATTTTACCTCTCTTTACACCTCTGTGCCCAAAGCCATTGATACATACATAGGTAACAGAGACATAAAGTTGGTACTCTTGCATATCTGGACCAAAAGGGAGAATGGACAGGTTCACATGAGCACAATATTTCTACATGGCTATTTTCAATATTAAATAATTCATTTTATCGAATTTTCACCACCATATAACAGTTATTGAGGTGTTCTGACATTTGTTGCAATGGCATTACATCATGTATGTGGATTAGAGCATGTGACTGTTGGGGGAGAATAGATACAACATTTTATTAGCCATATTTCATAACAATATTATATGTTAACATGTTACGTTAATTAATTTATGAAAGTACAGTGTTCATGTAAAAAGGATTTATGTATGAGCTGTACCCATGGAAGGTTATACTTTGCCACATAAATCATTCTTCCTTCCAGATTCTTACAGTTAAGTGTAGCAGGAAGGTTTATATTTTAATAGTGGATTTATAGGGTTGTTAAGTATTATTTAAAATGCACTGTGTGTCCAATGTGTTGTGGTCAGAAAGCTATGTGCGAGTGAAGAATTAGAATGGTAAATGTGTATTATCCGTACAAAGAGAATGAAGAGATGTAGAGATGACTAAGTTGGCAAGTGAAGTGTTGCAACGTATTGGATGTTGATGTTTTTAAATAATGACTTGCAACAGGAACTGTGACCTAATGTTCTGTACATCAGCTTTCATGTGTATCCAGCAGCTGCTCTAGTACCTTGTTTTTTTCTGTCTGAAGTACACATACGTTACACCAGTAGCCATTCAGACACTACAAATTTACGTACAGTGATACCTTGGCTAACGAAGATAATTCATTCTGGAATCACATTCGTTAGCCAAAACTCGAACGTAAACAACCCATTCGGGTTGGTGGGTCTCCCCTATGTGATGTGGTCAGCTCATTTCTTTGTCACACACATACAGACGGAAAAGATAAGCTCCTGGAATGGCCCAACCGTTCATGTTTGCTGCTTTATGTTAGCGCGCGCATCCACTAAAACATTCGTTAGCCGAGTCCGAAAAACAGCGAAAAGAATCTTCGTTAGCCGAAAAATTTGTTAGCAGGGTCACTCGTTAGCCGAGGTATCACTGTATATTGGTTACGGCATGTTTATAAAGATGTAAGTGATACATGTTTATGAATGTTTGCAATACTAGATATTTTTTAACATTTAAAGGTATGGCTCGACTCATGCACCAAAACCATGTGACTGCTATATGCAGCAGCAGCACCAGCAGACGTTTCAATTTCCCTGGGTCCATTACTGTAACTGTTGCGTGCTGCCTCGCGTGTACATTGCAGTGATTAGCAACAAGTTGTGTTTGTGATAAGGACATTATGTTTTCATTGCAGTATGAATGGTAAATGTTTACTTGTGATTAGGAAGTGAGGTTGGTGGAGCATGTATCATATAATGTTTCCAGGATGAATTACATAAAGGAGAATATGCATTCAGAAGGGGATGGTCATGTGGTGACATTCCTTGTCTACTTTCCTCTCTGGTAAGCTTGAAACACTTAACATGGTGCGTTGCTACTTCCGTTTTTTTAAACCACATGACTGTTTTTCATGAAATTTGTTAAAAATGTTATGCCACTGAAGGCCACTCCAATTACTCTTTCATCACCTATGTTCAGTAATGGTGATATGATGGACATGTATATTTGAGATGTGGGAGTGATGTTGGTTTTACTTATTTTGAGGTCCAGGAAGTGCATATAGTAATAGATCTTTGAGAAGTACACAAATTTGTTAATAATGTAAATAAATCAAGATGACAGTTGTGTGAAATCTGGTACAGAAGTAGGCTATAAATAAATTTACACATATATGGAATATTGTTCGTAAGTCAGTACTTACACTTTGGCAGCATAAAAATTTATGGTTATGTGTAATAAATCTGCTACAGAATCTGTAATTAATTAAGGAGTTCTTGAAGATGGGCTCTTCTGGGATATGAACTTTGTGACACTGGGTATTTGGTTCCCAGTGTTTTGAAGGAACATGATTCCTTCATCTTCAGGGGTCTGGAGATCTGAGAAGAATGAGTGTTAAGTTATTCACAACAACAACAACAACAGTATAATATAGTAATAATGTAGAAGGTGCGTGCAGTTGGAGTTGAGAAGGTACTGTGCTGTGTTATTAATTTTGATTATGTTCCTCCTCATGCCCTTTCTGAAAAATATGGCCTATCCTTACAGTAAGCAAGCAAATGATATTACCATCACATAAGTGTACCCTTAAAATGTGAAGTGCTACCACTTATGATTGTGGGCCGGGTAGCTCAGTCAGTATAGCAACTGACTACAGGCTGGATGGTCCAGGATCGAATCCCAGTGGGGACGAGATTTTCTGCCCGTCCAGACTGGCCCTGGGGCCCACCCAGCCTCCTGTAAAATGGGTACCGGGTCATTCCCGGGGGTAAAGTGCAGCCGGGGCGTGCTGCTGACCACTCACCCCCTTCTAGTGCCGCGTCATGGAAGAGTAGAGCTATACCTCTACCCAGCCTGTGGGCCACACCGGGCTTGTAACAGTATCACTTTACCTTACCACTTATGATTACCCTGTTTGCTATATTCTGCCACAGTAACTGCAGCATCTTCGCATACTGTGTCCGACACAGGAGTTGGGTGGTTTTACTGCACGAGCAGACCCATACCTTAAGAACAAAGGAAACATGGATGATGAGAGAGGTGCTTGAAGAACAAAACAGAATACAATTACATGCATTAAATAAAAATATGCCAAGATTTTTGACATTTCGTTTTTCATTAGCAGTGTGTATTGTTTCTGTATGCACATATTGTAATTGGTTTATTGGATAGGATTTGTTCTAAGGCTGCTTGTATAAACATGCATATGTGGATGGAACGCCACCATTTATGCCCTTTCCCAAATATTAATGTGGTGATCATATCAAAAAGGATATAATAGGTGAAGCATGAAGAACATGTGGAAGAGATAAGAAATGGATACAAAGTTTTAGTTAAGACCTAGGCACAGTTTGGAGTTTAACATCCCCATCAGATATATACATGTTCCACTTTATGTCCACAGTGAACACCCTCTTTCTAGTTATGTAAATTGTTCTGTAGAATGATTAGTCTCAGTTACTGTATTGCTTACAATTTCCTTATAGGAAAATTGTTTAAAAAATTCTGTTAATGCCTGTTGCTGCACACTTCAAAATCCATCAGTTCCCCCATTAATTCAATGTCTGGACATACTTTCTTTGGTTGCCTCCAGCTGACAAAGACCACTGTAAGATGGTATGATCTATCAGCATGTTCTAAAGTGTAACATTCCAGTGTTTAAAAAAAAAATGACTGACTTGCATGATTTCAGGCTTCTGCCACAAAGTAGATGAGATCTGCACTTCTCTGGGATATGCAGTGTACAGTGGTAATTCCTTACTGATGTTTCAGGACAGTGTATCAGTCCCATATTCAAGGGTCATGAATCCAAGTAGGTGGTATGCGTCAGAGTAGCACTGAGTGACAATTCCTCCTCCCCCACCCCCCCCACCAATTCCATTCTTATTTATTTATCTATTTTTGTTTCTGTCCTGTCTTCATTGTGGCCTTTTATTTCATATACATGTTTCCTTTGTCTCCCCATTGTGCACTTGTAGTGGCCTCACTTTCCTGGGCCCTTTTGCCTCAGAGTAGCATGGAGCTACTACACCCCCCCCCCTTCCTTCCCGCCCTCATCAACGTTCATGGTTGGCATCACGGCTGAGAACCTCGCACCGCCCACACCTTTCCGTATATAAGCTGCATACTTGGGTTACAGGCATTCTTGTTGACGTTTGAATGTGGGACAGAAAAGTGGTCCTGAAACATCGGCTGCATAATATTCCAGAGGAGCAAAGATCTCAATGACTGATTTGTTGTACCATGATACATAGTGATCAGTAATGGAATGTACAATTCAGATATCATGTCTGTTGCATATCAAACATTTACGTAATATTTTGCAAGTAGCCATGAGAAGATGCCCACAGTGATAAGTGATTTTCTGATTATGTTGGCCAGTGACATAATGCATAGCTTGTCATAACAGCATCTCCCAAATGCAGTCCACTCCATTTAAGCTTACTGAGTATTAAGATTCTAAAATGACAATTAGTAGGTTTTACAGTAATCAGCAACACACAAACCACAAATATGTGAACTTTGTGTTGTGTTCCAAAAATTTAGTGGAATGGGTGATCCTGCAACCTCAGAATTTATTATAAAAGGAGATAGAATACATACAGTCTGTGACTTAAATGCCCATGCATCTTGTTTTGTACTTCCCCCCCAACCTCCTTTTTGGCACAAAAGATTGTGTATCATAAAGCATGAAGGTCAGATAGCTCAGCAAGTACCATGTACTTTCAGGCAGCACAGGTGTACTTCAGTGATGTGATAATAGGGTGAAAGAAAACCCGTTTAACTGCTACAATAAAGGCCCTGGGTAAAAATAACTAAACGTCAATGCAATAATCGCAGGACGTCACTTGTTACACTACACGAGTTCTCTTGGATAGTCGTTTTAGAATAGCTTTCTCGATCAATTTAGATTGTTTTTCTAGTTATATAATGCAACGGAATTTGGTATTCATGAGTTCGAATGACTGCCCCCGTTATTTGTAACTCTCGGTGTGTTATATAGTTACCCACATCCGCTACATTATTTCAACTGCTGGGCCCACGGGAACGAACATGTACGTGGGAGGATTAAAAAGTTCCCAGACCTCCCGATACCATCCCTAATAAAAACCTTACGTATTAAACCAGACGTCATACTCTCTGCCGACAGCTATTTGGTACATACAAGACTGTGGCCCTCGACTTTTTATTTCGGAGTAACATTTAGTCTGAAGATGTAGGCGAATACTCCACGTTTGCCCCTCTTCCAGTACGAATGCCCCTTTACAGGTCTGCCTTGGTTGCAATGAGTACAGTTTTCATATACACAGTCCACTGCGTGTATGCAGAGTACCAAAAATAACACTTCGCTTGTCAGAAGTCACAAGTGTTCCCACACACCCCCTTTTCATTATCATCATCAGCTCGTCGGATGATCATAATTAATACTGCATTCAGAAAGGGATTAAATATTGTATCCATCCTCGATCACGCGTTGAGCGATTGCTAATCGTACCTACCATGGATCAGAGGTGCCTACCGCCAGGGCAGTGTGATAATCTGTGAATTGGTTGCGTTACTCTTTGGAGGTAGATAAAAGAGTTCGAAGTTGGTGGAAGGTCATGAGTACGGTATGATGTAATTATTTCCAGATTTTTGTGTCTTCAGTAAAGTGTCTGGTATACTTTCATCGAAATGTGCACCCCGCGTGAAGAGGCCATTTCAGATTTTGTGTGCAGACACCTGGATCTGCTTGAAGAGGAGAGGAAAGAAGAATGCGAACAGATGAAGAGGTTAATTACGGTTTCCCAAGGTGGTGTTTATTTAAAATATCTGACATTGTTCTCTTACAGTTCTTGTTTAGGCGGGTATGTGATAGTTGAGTTTCGAAGTGCGAAAAATAATATTCTACAAGCACACGGTTTGACATGTAAAGATGTAGTCGGTGTAATAGAAGGCCTTAATCTGCAGAACACACCATTAGCGACAGGTGTTGTTAAATTCACTACAGACGAAAGCATTGGAGTCTCATTTGAAGATATTGGTAGTTTCAGTGAAGAAGATGAAGCTGTATACACACTAGTGAAATTGGCAAATGATGTAACTTATTCCCGTTTAAAGACTAGTTTAAAGGCTCTGACTCAAATAAGTAAGCCCAGTAAGGTGCTTGTTGAATTGTTATTTGGTAAAAGTAATTACTTGGAACGAATTCCACTTTCTCCTCTTATGCTTAATCCTCAGGGAGAGCTAAGGTATATTGACAACAATCTCCACACAGATCAAAAGGAAGCAGTGAAATTCGCGCTTGAGATGAAGAATTTAGCTGTGATCCATGGACCACCAGGTACTGGGAAGACAACGACACTAGTGGAGATAATACTGCACATGATTCGTGCAAGAAATAAAGTTCTGGTATGTGCCCCATCCAACATAGCCGTAGACAATTTAGTGGAAAGGCTGGCCAACCACAATGTGAAGCTGGTACGTTTAGGCCATCCAGGCCGTGTATTGGATAGTATAGCAAAATATTCTTTGGATGCAATTCTGGATAGAAGTAGCAGTACACAGATCGTCAAAGATGTGCGCAAGGAGTTGAATGATGTTTTGAAGAAGTTAAAGACTAGACATCGCAAGGAGACATTTTCAGAACTGCATAGTGAGCTGAAGAATCTTCGGAAGGAACTGCAGCAACGAGAATCACGTGCACTGAAAGAAGTGCTGCGGGAATCAGATGTAGTGCTGTCAACTCTTGTCACATCAAGTGATTCAGGACCTCTTAAGAATCTTCCTGATGACCACTTTCATTGTGTTGTGATTGATGAGTGCTCTCAGGCACTGGAAGCAGCTTGCTGGATAGCTCTTCCAAGAGCTCCTAAAGTTATACTTGCAGGAGATCACATGCAGCTTTCACCAACTGTGATCAGTCAGAAAGCTCAGCAGGGAGGTTTGGGTTTGAGTCTCATGGAGAGAGCAGTGGAAAAGTTTGGAAAGGAAGGGTATCGGTTACTAAAGCGTCAGTTTCGAATGCATACTGATATTATGACCTGGCCATCTCAGGAGATGTATGGGGGGCAATTAGAGGCTGACCCATCTGTTGAAATGCATTTGTTGAAAGATCTTCCATTTGTGAAGTCCACAGATGAAACTGAAATGCCACTCTTGCTTGTAGACACTGCTGGTTGTCATTTAGAAGAGGAGTGTTTTGAAACATCACGATGTAACCGAGGGGAAGCAGGCATCATTGCCATTCTGTTAAAACGTCTAGTAGATGCCGGTGTTCCAGAAGCGTCTATAGCTGTCATAACCCCATACAATTACCAAGTGGAAATGGTAAGGGCTCATATCACTCACTTAAAGGACATTGAGGTACGGTCTGTGGATGGATTTCAGGGGCGTGAAAAAGAAGCCATTTTGTGTTCTATGGTTCGTTCCAATCCAAAGAGGGAATTAGGATTCATCTGCGATCGGCGCAGGCTAAATGTCGCAGTTAGCCGGGCTCGTAGATTTTTGTGTGTTGTTGCTGATTCTAGTACAGTATCATGTGATGGCACACTGGCAAGCTTGATGAGTTACATTGGCGAGCATGGTGTTGTCCATTCTGCAGAGCAGTATATATCAGAACTGGAAACGCCTAAAGAAGTGTTACAAAATCGGAAGTTCCAATTCCAAGAGAAGGTAAAGCATGAGATGTTAACTGAGAAGAAACCAAAAAAACAGAGAAAGAAAATTGACATTCCAGCAAATCAAAGTGTGGATGCTTCTAGTCAGAAGAAAGGACAACAACAACAGCAGCAGCAACAACAACAACAACAACTACAGCTACAACAAGAACAGGCAGAGTGTGAACAAGTGAGGGCTGATGATTGTGAATCGTGTCTCCAAGAGTTCATGAAAAATCCTGGGCAAATGGAGTTGAAATTTTCAAAAAACTTATCAGCATATGATAGAAGATTAATTCATGAAGCAGCCTCAAAACTTAATCTTCTTCACATCAGTGTTGGAGAAGGAAATGACAGATACATTGTGGTTCGTAAAGCACCTGTTACTAGACCCTCAGATGGTAACATAAACTCCATACACATGCCTGATGATAATATGAAAGTAAAGGTAATGGAATCAAATGACACTTCTATTCAGCATGTAATGTGCATGGCAAAGCATGCTGTACAAAAACCTTCTGCAAAGATGTCTGCTCCAAAAGCAGATGAGCTTAATGACACAAAGAAAAGTGAATGCATGAAGGGCGATAAAGTACGCAACAAACCAAGAAAAAAGGAAGAGCCTGAAGATTTTGATTCTGTAATTGCAGAGTTCCAAGAAAAGGACAAGAGATGCTCCTGGACCAATTGCAGAATTGCAGTAGATTTAGTTGGATTGACATGTGTTCATTGTAAGCAAAGATTCTGTATAAGTCATGGTCTTCCTGAGATGCATGGCTGTGGAGTAGCTGCTTGCAAGGCAGCTAAACATGAACTCCGTCATCCCAGACCAGCAAAACCCGACCTTCTGAAGAGGAGTGCTGTGAGCAGGAAGTTGGAGAAGAAACTTACAAAGATGGCTGAAGAGAGAAAACCTCACAAGAAAGGAACGTGAAGAATTAATTGCTATCATTCTTGCATTTTCTTGCTTTCTCCAAGTAAATTATTTATTGATTTGGTGTGAGTGCTTGCAGCAGTTTGAACATAAGGTTATTAGAGAGAATATGGATATATTTGAGTGCATATTGTTTGATGGCCACAGGATGGCAATCTGTTTCACAGAACTTGAGAGGAAAGAAAAGAATAATAATTTCATTTTAACACAACACATTATGAATGGCAAATCATGTAAGATGACAACAGAAACTAGTGAGAAACAAAAGTTATTCAGTAATTTATTTTGTTATACAGAATTAGAATGTAATTTAATTTATTGCGAACTGGTCAGCCTTGTCACTGAAATAAACAGCCTTGATTAATTAGTTTTATTCCTGGTTGAAGCAGAGATTATGAACAGAAAGCAAACTTACGCAAAAGAAAATTAAAACCAGGTGAGTGAAGGCTTAAAGCAGAACCATAAATTGTAAATATGGTGAATATGGAGAGTAATGTGTTATATTTGTGTGAAGTTCCCATTGATGCCTTTTGAGGGGGGATATAGGTGAAAGCTGTATGTAAATCTTATGTTTATTGGACCATGCATCACCTTGATAGTTGAATAAAGATAGACCAACTTGATGTCACTTGCTTTATTATTTCATTATTTAATGCTCAACATGTTTCGGATGTTAGTACATCCATCCTCAGGAACTTGCGACTTATTTGTTGAGTTATATCATGGGTTGTGTTGCTCTGGTTCGATGTGTGTTGGTGTTACGTTGTGGTGTGGTATACAGATGCAGGCTGAAGCTTCATGTGGTGTGGTATCCGGATGCAGGCTGAAGCTTCAGCTTCAGCCTGCATCTGTATACCACACCACCCCAGCCAAACCACAACATAACACCAGCACACATCGAACCACAGCAATACAACCCATGATATAACTCAACAAACAAGTCGCAAGTTCCTGAGGATGGATGTACTAACATCCGAAACATGTTGGGCATTAAATAATGAAATAATAAAGCGAGTGACATCAAGTTGGTCTCTCTTTATTCAACTGTATGTAAAATTTTTTAAATCAAAGAACCAGCAGTTGCACACATCAAATAAGTGTGGGAAAACAAAATGTATTTCATTTGTCTGCCTTCATGTTTGTGCTCTGTTGGGCCATATATGGGAAGGACATATATAATCATAGGAAATTACTCCAGTTTTCCCATGGTTATACTCTCACGTCTGGTGATGTGTTACATCATATTCAACTTTGACATTCAGAGGATTGTGCATTGTGATATATTCTTATAATAAAAGCCAACAAGATGCACAACTTTATTTTGGTAAAGAACTCTACATGTTTCAGACAGACTTGCTGTCCATCATCAGGAGTCTTAATACTGTATTCACAGCAATTGGTATTTGTCATATAATTATGTTGACTGTCTGCTAGCAGACAGTCAACATAACTAACATAGCATAACAGTAAGTCTGTCTGAAACATGTAGTTCTTTACCAAAATAAAGCTGAGAAATAGTGTGTCTTGTTGGCTTTTATTATAAGAATCGTATTCAACTTGTTACCAGTATCTGTGTCCCATACAGGAGTTATTAACAGTGCATCTGTAATGTTCAAAAGCTGTTTTAAAGTGAGAGATACTGTTTTATATTGGTATTATATTATTATACATTATTCTGTTCATTAATGAATGATGTGGGAGATACCTAATTAAAAGATTGCAACACATACTGATGTTAGTGTATATAGAAGCATCTTATTTAAGATTTAACTAAGTTCTATGAGACTCAGGCTGTGAGCAGCACACTGTATGGACAAAAATCTTTGTAACTTTCTTTTTGTATGGATATTTTGAAACTCCTTAACAGGAAGTGATTTCACATACATATGAAATCAGACTAAACTCCATCACCGAAGGCAAGCAGAGAAAGTTAGAAACATTGGAAGAACATTGAGGGGTGGACAAGGCCCAAACAAGTTGGACCTGCTTTGCATAGGAATATTCTAAAACATCCCATATGTTACACTAACAGTGTTTATACCTACCTGCATTGTAACTACTAATATTTGAACTTTTGTAGTGAGAAAGTGAAAGTGAACTGGAAAGTGGGATACTAGACTGCTGGAGGTCAGAACTTTCACTCATAAGAGCAGCTGAAGAGGTGTGGTATTGAGAGAAAAGGCCTGGACATTAGGTGGTGCGTTGTCGAGCTGAAACCCATACACGCCCACACAGAAAGGGTGAGTTTTTGTTCAAAATTTATCTGTAATAATTACCCCTCAAAATTCTGAGGTGTAAGTGCAACAAGTCGGTAGATCAAATACCATGTCTGAATAGTACATTAGCGTGACTGATCCTTTAAAGCTGATTTCACCACTTGGCAGTAACAAAAGGTGGCATTAGCTTTCTCATCAAGTGTAGGTACTCTGTTCAGGGTAAGAAACCTGATTCGTAGTGATAAGTCGTAACAGTTTGTATTGACTAGAATCAGTGGTGAACCCAGGACTCTGATAGCTCATAAGAATTTAGAAGATTGAGAGGAATTAAAAGAGGAATCAAGAATAATTCTTCAGTAGTATGTATATAGAAAAGAAAACATGAGATTTTCATCCCAGCCAACTATTTGAAGCCACGCAGAATAAAACTGAGAATGTTTCAGTTTGGATTGATAAGATTCAGACCCTAGGATCAACATTTAGGGAGGCAGCATTGTAAAAACTGTCATGAGGAAGAAATAGCAGTAATTCTAAGGTTACTAGATAAATTAAGGTATTATGTACTTCATTCAGGGGTTACATTCAGATAGGATACAAACCAGAGGGCACAGTTAAATAACAAAAACTGTTTGTGATATTGTAAAAACAGCATTAGAGGAAGAATGTGCAGTAGAATACAGGACTGAAAGGTACAAAGGGGACAAGACACCTCCATTAAAAGGTAGCAACTGTGGAAACATAGGACATGCTAGTAACAAATTAGTATTACACAAACGTATGTCAGCACAGTCTATTTATTCTAGAGTAAGGCTACATGTTTCGACTAGATGTCAGTCATCTTCAGGCCCCTACACTTACTTTACCAGATGCTTTGTCCACTTTGGGATCCCATAGTGTTTACATGTGGGTTACTAATTAGCTAAAGCTTTCTAGAAAAGTTATAACTACAGAATTATTGTTATTTGCAGGCATGAAACCACTAAAGCATAAAATTCCTTCCTTTTTAGTGTGCTGATGTTCACCAGCACTAAAAGGAAGAAATTTTATGCTTTAGTGGTTTCATGCTTAAACACAGCCTGCAAATAACAATAATTCTGTAGTTATAACTTTTCTAGAAAGCTAATAAGTAACCCACATGTAAACACTATGGGATCCCAAAGTGGACAAAGCATCTGGTAAAGTAAGTGTAGGGGCCTGAAGATGACTGACATCTAGTTGAAACATGTAGCCTTACTCTAGAATAAATAGATTGTGCTGACGTACGTTTGTGTAATACTAATTGATTTTCAAGCACATCGTGATGCCTTCATTCAGAATAGTAGTAACAAATGTT
>Ga0123354_10011063_pt1 | contig 13923 bp, 11 predicted proteins | sample TergutLab28metaG_2_FD_97872 | JGI IMG/M metagenome (GOLD analysis project Ga0123354, IMG submission 97872) | Labiotermes labralis P4 segment gut microbial communities from Petit-Saut dam, French Guiana - Lab288 P4 | ecosystem: Host-associated > Arthropoda: Insects > Digestive system > Gut ... | reverse complement strand
TATTATAGATCGCCCGAGCATGATGGAGTATACCAAAAAAACATAGGCGTCAAAGTGGTTTGGAGTGCTCCTTTTACTCAGGGCTACAACAATTATGACATAAGCTACACAAACGGTAAACCCTTACCCCTCTATAGGGTGACTGTTGAGAACAGTTGTGCTAAATCAACAGGTGCAGGTAACTATCATCAAGGTGCAATCATTACCATTGATGCTGGAACCCAAAATGATTCCATCTTTACCGGCTGGACAGTTAACGAAGGCGGTATCATTACCCTGGAAAACCGTACTCCTGTGAGTTTTACTATGCCTGCTGCTAATGTTGTTGTTACGGCGAGCTGGAATAATAATATCCTATATGTTGGGAATGAGGTTGAGCTTCGGGCGGCTGTTGAGAATGTTGTGAGTTCTGCTGTTATTGTTTTTACTGCCGATATTCCCCTTACAGATATGGCTCTCAATATCACTTCTGGTAAAAATATTACTCTAAAAAGTTTAAAAGGTACTTCTAAGAGTGTAGCAGTTGGTAACAATATTACCTCAACTAGTGGTAATGAGCCTGTGGAGCGGTTTTTTGAGTTGGTTGGTGTGGCTGATGCGGATACTATTGTTGTTGAGGATGGCGGGGTGTTGGAGCTTGCTGGTATTGTTGTAACTCATCCAGCTGGTGCTGTTGGTAGTGGTGTATTTGTTAAGGCTGGCGGTACACTTACCCTGTCAGATGGTAAAATTTCCCACAATATGGGAAGGCCTGATATAGACGGGCCTGTTTTTGGCAGTGCATACGTCTTGGGTGGCGGAATATATAACAATGGCACCTTTAATATGTCGGGCGGTGAGATCTCAGACAACCTCACCACCGAGGCTGTGGGCGGTGGCATAATCGACTCTGGGGGTGGTGGTATATACAACCGTGGTACCTTTAATTTGTCTGGTGGTGTGATTTCTGGTAACACCGCCCGTGGTAGTGGTGGAGGTGTGTTTAGCACAGGTGGTGCCTTTGTTATGTCTGGTGGTGTGATTTTAAATAACCAAGTCGTTACTAGTGGTGGCGGTGTATACTCCTATAGTGCTTTTGTTTTGTCTGGTGGTGTGATTTCGGGCAATATTGCCTCTGAGGGCGGTGGTGTATACATTCTAAATAACGGCAGTTTTGTTTTGTCTGGTGGTGTGATTTCGGGTAACACAGCTACCCATTGTGGTGGCGGTGTAAACAACATCCGTGGTCGTTTTACTATGAGTGGCGGATTGATTTCGGGCAATATTGCCTCTGAGGGCGGTGGTGTATACCACGGTTGGGGTACTTTTAGTTTGTCTGGTGGTGTAATTTCTAATAATACAGCTAGTAGAAATGGCGGTGGCGTATACTACGCTTATGGCTCTTCTGGCAGTTTTAGTTTGTCTAGTGGTAAGATTTCTGGCAATACCGCGACATATTTTGGTGGTGGCGTATACAACAGCGGCAATAGACCCTTCACTATATCGGGTGGTGAGGTTTCAGATAACGCCGCAGATTTTGGCGGCGGCATATACAGCATCGATGACTTCACTATGTCAAAGGGCATCATTTCAGGCAACAAAGCTACATGTTATGGCGGTGGCATATATCTAGATGGAGATGGTGTCTTTACTATGTCGGGCGGAAAAATTTCCAACAACACAACCACCTCTGAGGGCGGCGGCATATACATCAACTGTGTCGGTAACTTTAGTTTATCTGGTGATGGTGAAATTTCTGACAATACAGCCCCTGAGAGAGGTGGAGGCGTATACAACCGCGGTAGCATTACTATGTCGGGTGGAAAAATTTCCCACAACACAGCCCCCTCTGGCGGCGGTGTATTTAACGATCCTAAAAGTTGCTTTAGTTTATCCGGCGGAAAAATTTCTGATAATACAAACTGTGGGGTGATCAACAGCGGCAAGTTTACTATGTCGAGTGGTGAAATTTCTGACAACACAACTAGCGGGGCTGGCGGTGGTATATACAACAGTGAGTATGGTGTTTTCAGTTTATCCGACGGCGAAATTTTACGCAACACAGCTATCAAAGCCGGTGGCGTAGCTAACTGGGGTGACTTTACTATGTCGGGCGGCAAGATTTCTAACAACACAGCCAAAGAAGGTGGTGGCGGTGTGGGAAACTATTACAATGACCACTTTCATTTGTTAGGTGGGAAAATTTCTGACAACGCCGCTACAAATGGCGGTGGCATAATCAACTGGGCTGCCAGTTTTACTATGTCGGGTGGGAAAATTTCTGACAACAACGCTAACGCTTCTGGTGGTGGGGTATTTAACAACGGCGGATTTAAAATGGAAGGTAAAGCTGAGATTTCATGCAATACTGCATATCATGCTGGGGGTGTATCCAACGGCAACACATATACTAAAGAAGGTTTTATTCTGTCTGGTAAAGCGAAGATTTTTGGTAACACCGCTACAATGTTTGGTGGTGGTGTAGGAAACGGCACTGATTTTACTATGTTGGGTGAGAGTGAGATTTCGGGTAACAAAGCAACTTATGGCGGTGGCGTATTTAACAATGGTTCGATAGCAAAGTTTACTATGTTTGCTGGTAAAATTTCTGCTAACACTGCAAATGAGGCTGGTGGTGTATTCAATGGTGGTATATTTGCTATATTTGCTGGCATAATTTCTGCCAATATCGCTTCTTGGGGTGGTGGTATATCGAACCGTCTTGGTGGTGACTTTACCCTGTCTGGTGGTGTGATTTCTGGTAATACCGCTTCTTTTGGTGGTGGCATATATCTCGAAACTGGCCTTGTGGTTTCTGTAAAGTTGAGTAAAGGCACAATTTCAGATAATACTGCATCAAAGGATGGCGGTGGCGTTTGGATTGCCTATGAAAGCCTATCTAAACTCTGCGTTGATGACCTGCTGGTATTTTCAAACAATCACGCAATAGTTGCCTATGATCGAGACTCCAAGGACGACCAGTTATACGCTTCACATATAAGTTCCCAAGTTACTTGGACCTCACCGTTCAAGCAAGGCTATAACAACTATGACATATGTTATACAAGCAATAAACCCTTACCACCATAGCTGTGGTTAAAGATTGCAAAAGCATGGATAAGACGGTTGTCCCAAGAATCAGTGTCAATAATTGCTGGCTATCAGTCAGACTCACTCTTCATCAGTTGGTCAATTGATGAAGGCAAAATAATCATCAAGTCAATATGTTAATGTTTGGTACATGCAAATGCGTAGCGTTTATTATGCCGCCAAGCAAGGTTGTTGTTACAGCAAATTGGAGTCTTCTTTATGGTGGTCTCAATCTGTAGGTCTCCTTCCACAGTAAGGTTGGGCCAAATAAGCGGTTGTTTGTGAAAGTTCGGCACGCCGGCCTAATAGACAGCTACCAATAGATGTCTTTCTAACCTGCGCCAGCCTCAAAGGTCACACCCATAGACTTATACTATACATCCCAAAGACTGGGTCGAGTAGCAAAGAGCGGATTGGTTATTGTTGGTTTAGGTACTTATTTTTGGTGGCGGGCGTACTCTTTTTTTGCCTAGTTTTATGCGTAGGGCTATGCGGTAGAGTTTGCGGAGTGCTTTTACTAGTTGTTCTACGCTGGGTGCGGTGGAGTAGATGAGTGGTATTTGTTCGTATTCGGCTATGCGTATGGCTTCTTCGTCGGGTGGGGTTTTGTGGAAGATGACGATGCGGGGTTTGAGGTTGCTGACTCGCACAATCATCATGGGTAGGCTTCCGCCGTCTAGGTTGGTAAATACGAGGGCTCTTTCGGTGGTTGCGCCAAAGAGTTGGGTGTATTCGGAGCCTGAGTAGGCTTCTACAGCTTTGCGGCTGTCGATGACGGTGTAGCCGTTGATTTCTTTGACGAATTTTTCTTTGCAGGCCATCACTTCGCCGCCGATGGCTTTGCAGAGGTATTCGACGCGGACGGGGATGGGGAATTCGCGCAGGTCAATTACTGCCATGCTTGGGGAGCTTGTGAGTTTGGCGAATTCGCGGATGAATCGACTGCCTTTTTGTTCGTCGATGTGGAGTAGTGAGAGGACAAAGCGGCGGATGAATTTGGCTCCGGGGCTTTTACGTCTGCCGCTCTCGTAGTCGCTTATAACTGAGGAGGAGAGGCCCATGGTTTGGCTGAGGCTGATTTGGGATATGGCAAAGAGTTCGCGCCATTTTTTCATGGTGGAGCCGGGTCGGCTTGAGAGAATGATTTCTCCTGCGATTCTTCGGGCTAGAACTTCTCTTAGGCTGGGTGATACTGTGGACATGGCGGCTTTTCTCTGTTTGTATCTTCCTTCAGGGCTGAAATATAAAACTGTATCTGCCTTGGGGGTGGTGTTGTTTATTGTTGGTGGTGTGGTTGGGGTGTTTGTTTTGGTTTTTGTGGTGTTGTTTGTTCTGTTTTTTTGTTTGTTGTGTTTTTATGTTCTTGTTTTGAAAATTTGTTTATAAGTGAGTTCGGCGTAACTGTTTTTAGCGTTCGCAGTCTTGATAGGAGAGATCTGCAAGCGTTATCTACAAAACAACATAAGAGTGAGTGAAATGTCTGAAAAAGCTAGTGATGTGATCTTCGTCGGAAACAAACCCCCTATGAGCTATGTTCTCGCCATTATAACGGCATTTTCAAGTGGTGCCCAAAAAGAAATAACTCTAAAAGCAAGAGGCCAAGCAATCACCACCGCAGTTGACGTCGCCGAAATTACCCGAAGCCGCTTTATCAAAGACCTCAAAGTTACAAAGATTGCAATCGGAACTGCCGAGATGCCGCCACGCGAAGGCGAAAACAGATCCAGAATGGTTTCTACAATAGAGATAACTCTATCTAAATAGTAACCATAACGGAAAAAAGATTTAGCTCTCCTACATTTTTTACTATTTTTTAAAAATATCCAATGGCCCATTAACTTGTTTAGTTGTTTGGTAACCTCGGATTATACTGAAATTCATGGTCTTTTCCATCGATACCCCATTCTTTTATCGTTTCTTTGCTAGTTTATGTTGAGGTTTCTCTGGTTTAGGGTTATTAGAAGATCCAGGGATATTTCCTGCGTACGATTTCAAGTATGGTTTGGGGTGGGACTATGCCTTCTTCGCAGATTAAGCCGTGGATGTAGCGGTTTGGGGTAATATCAAAGGCGGGATTGCACACTTTTAGTTTTGGTGGGGCTTCACTCCAGATTTCGTCTGGGTTACGATGCTCAATTTTTTCATATGTGCCGCTTAGGGTTTCGGGGTCGAATTTGAGTAGTTCTGAGACCACATAGAAGGGTTTACGGGCTTCTTGTGCTAACACGGCAATGTTGCCGGTTCCGATTTTGTTAACTATGTTGCCCTCTGAGGTGATGGCGTCTGCACCCACAACCACTAAATCAGCCTTTGCTATATAGGGGCGAACTGCTGAATCCACAATAAAGGTGGTCTCAATGTCTAGATCGATGAGTTCTTTGGCTGTTATTCTTCCCTGAAAGATGGGGCGGGTTTCGGTACATATGACTTGAAAGGTTTTGTTCTGTTCTTTGGCTTTGGCAAGCAGACGCGTTACTGTTGAGCTGTGACAGTGTGTGAAAACCACCATGCCATCTTGAATGCGCTTGGCTCCAATTTCAGCAGTTTGTTCTCTTGAGGTTTCTAAATCTTTGAGAAATTTGTCGGTGCTTGTGGTTAGGTTTTCACAGAGATCTTGAATGTTTTGGGCAGGGATGGTTTGGGTTTGGTTAATTATACCGCGCAGGGCGTTGCGCATCAGCGGTTCGGTTTCCCGTGCGGTTGCAAAGATGCTTTGTGCTTCTCTTAGTTCGTTTAGGAATTGGGTTTTGGTTTGGGCTTGGGTTTGGGTTGCGAGAATTTGAAGAGCTTCTATGGCGGCTATGGCGACGTTTCTTGCACCCTTAACTTGGAGAGTGCGGATTTTTTCTGCTGTAACTTGAATAATATCTGCCATATTCTTGCCTGCCATTGTAGTATACTATTTTGCGGGACGCATATAAGCGATTCATAGCAGGCCCCTGTTTGATTCACACCCCTAAAGTGGATTTCACATTAGTTGTGTGAATCACGTAAATCTGGAAGACAAGGGTTGGAATTAGTGGCGACCGCTATGCTGGTATGTTCCCACTTGTTGTTGCGTTAAGGCTCTACCAACTTTCAAAACACGGCAATCGAGCTTTCACCGGGTTAGCAGTAGTGATGGTTTTGTTCTCCAATTTTTTGTGGAAACTGCTGTGTATGTCTGCAATTTTTGTGCTTTATTATATAGGTTGTTTTGTCGTCGTCTTTGACTGATGCGAATGTGGGCGTAACTTTGAAGTTGGACTGGTTAATAGTGATTTTTAAGTATTCTTGAGTTAACACTGATTCTGTTGTTATGCAATTTTGTTCTTTTAAATAACGTTCCTCAATTTTTTTCTAAATTCAGGGTCATTGTAATATCTAATTCTATCCTTTAGAGACAAGTCTTTAGTTACCTCATAATTATAATGTCTTATTGCATGAATGTCATCAATTGTAAAGTTTGGGCTTATTTTTAGTTTAGCTTTCGTTTTCCTCACCTGCCATAAGATATGATGGTGTACATATCATGGTAACAAGCCCGTATCCAGTTTGTGCAGCAACTAATTTTACGCCTTTGATAGTTCGCATATTAACAATATGTCTAAAATTCCATGAAACTATGCAAGTACAGTCATGAACTAAAGAACAGGCGATATGCAAGCAGTCATCGAAACTTTTAGGTGTTAATGTCCTGTTTTCTATTAGTTTGTTTGCAACGCCGGCAATTTCTTCAGTTATCTTAATTTCTTTATATTCGATTTGTTCTAGAAACCTTTTTAGTTTAATGCGTTTGGGTTCTGCGTTTCGATCAATTTCTTGTAAGGTTACACTAGATAGTAAAACTTCGCAATCTTCTGATTTTGGAAATTCCCAGAATGCTAATGTGTCTTTCATTTTTTCTGGAGAATACTGCTGGTCAAGGTAACTAACTGCAGTAGTGTCAAGATAAATTTTCATTTTTTTCATACGCATCTAGTTCCTCGTGCCATAACTATCTACAGCTTTACTACATTATAATATGTTTTTCATAAAAGTCAACTCTTTGTTATTCCCAAACGCATAAGTTTATGTTCCAAATGATTCCTGATTTATGTTTGTGGTTTGTGTATGGTTTGGGTGTGAATTTTTGTGTCTTATGGACTTTTAATGTGAATTTGCCAATATGTCTCAGCGTTTCTATGTCTTTTAGCATTAGAGAAAACCTGTGCATTTTCGTCTTTATTTGGTGTTGATACACCTGATGTTGCATTGTTAAAATACTGCTTTGTTGGTGTAGTTGATACTAAACAAATTGTCTTACCTAGAAAGTGGTTTACTTTGGACGGTAGTGTCAATAATTGTGGAACACTTTTGTAAATTGCAGTTCATTTGGTTCTGTTTGAGTTTGTTGTTGTGTGTTTTGGGGTTTTGGTGTTGTGGACTGGTGAGGGGTGTGGTGTTGTGTGGTTAGGGCTAGATAGATTGCGCCGACTATGATGATAACTCCAATGAGTAGTAGCATTATGGCCCAGTTTTGTCCGGTGTTTGCTGAGTTGGGGTTACTTATCTGCATAACTGCAAATGCACCAAATGTGATCAGGATCAAGCCTCCTGTTAGGCAGCTAAGCGCGCCGCGTTCGCCTTTGCTTTGTTTTGGGGTTGTTGCTTGTTGGCTTTTCACTTCTTTTTCTTCTTCTTTTTTTGTTGTTTGTTGGTTTGGTTCTTGGGTTGTTGGTGGGGTTGTTGTTGTTTGTGGGTTGGGTTGGTTTTGGTCTGTTGTTTGGTTTAGGGGGGTTCCGTATTTGGTGCAAAATATTGTGGTGTCTTTGGTTGGGTTGTTGCATTTGGGGCAAAACGTCATGTTTTCTTCCTAAGTACTTCTTATAGGGCCGGTATTTAAAACCGGCGTCTGCTGTTTGGTGTTGGTGATTTGGAAAGTTTTGGGTCTTTTGATATTTTTATTGAACTCAAACCCACTGCCTGTAAAACTGTGCCCAGCACCGCAACAACCACCGAGTGCACCAATGCGGCTTGAGCGAGTACTGCATGAACTGGTGCGGTTGCACAAACTACCCCTCCACCGGACAATATGCCAAAGTTTCAGCGTTTATGTGCACCCATGAACGAGCATCAATAAATGCCGCCTACCAGCAATTCAAAAACTAACCCAAAACGGCATACCCGTAGCCATCACCTCCAAAGAACCCCCCTGGTCAACATGATGACTGAACCTGCTAACAACCCAAACAAATAATTCCCAACAACATGCACCTCATAGCTGAGTTTGGTCTGGTGTATTATTATTTCAGACTGTTTGGGGAAACATATATCTTGGATTTCTACCAATTTTTAATGGAGAAACGCGCGTGTTTGTTATCGGCAAAAAACCCAGTTTAGCTTCTAGTAGGCAAGAACCCCTCTTTACTGCAATTTACATAGGAGCAGTTCTTATCAGTTTAGCTGTAATCTATATCAGCCATCTGCCTCACAGCCTCTGGAACAGTCTGGTTGATTTTTTTATGACCCTAACTCTCTCACCTGTTCCTAGCACAGGTATTGCTCTACCTGCACCTTCCAATCCCGCGGTCCACACAAATCTTTTCTTAGCGGGTTTTCAGTTTGCAGTAGCTGTGAGTGTCATTGAAATTATTGTTTTGTTCTTGCGCATATTATTCCACTCCTCCATAGCGCGCAAAGCTGAAACCATAGAAAACATTGTGTTTTGGTTAGGGGCTGCTTATTTGATAACAGTTTATCTGGTGAACATAACTATAGTGGCTGAGTGGTTTGTGTTCTGGGCTGGGTTACTGTTAGTTTTTGGCTTGGCTTTGGTTGCCCGTGCCTTTATACTCATAGCAAGCAGACGCTAACCCATTTTTTTAATCCTAAGATTCCACCAAAGACCCATAATCTGCCAAAACATGTTCCAGGAGTCTTTAGCCAAGTTTACTTTGGTGTCTTTACCGCTATGCCACTCCACTGCAAACTCTTTAATTCGCAAACCTTGTCTGTAGCCTCTGACCATAACTTCGGTATCCCAAAACCAATGCTTAGCCTCCACTTTGCCCAGTAGCTTTAGCAGAGGCTCGCGTTTGAAAGCCTTGAAGCCACATTGGTGGTCTTTGAGTTTTGAGCCTAGCATATGGCGGACCAGAAAATTGTAGCTTTGACTGCTAAGATCTCGGCTAAGGGTGCGGTTTGCTTTGCTTTGCGGCATCATTCTTGAACCGGTTGCAAAATCATAGCCTTCTACTGATATGGCTTCAATTAGAGGTTTTAGGTATTTGAGATCAGTGGCTAAATCTAGATCCATATATGCCAAGACTTCACCGCGGCTCTGTGCAAAGGCGTTATTTAGTGCCATTCCTCGTCCGAGTCGCTGGGGGCGGTGGATATGGCGTACACAGGGATATTTTTGGGTTAGTTCTTCTGCGCATTCTGCGGTGCCATCAGTGCTGCCATCTTCAGCGATGATTATTTCATAGGCGCTGGTAAAGCTGTTTAGGGTTTCTGTAGTTTTCTCTACTGCTATGGGGAGATAGGTTGCTTCGTTGTAGGCGGGCAGGACCACTGAAACCTGCAGAGTAGTAGCTTTTGCGCTGTTGCTGGGGGTTGTTGTCAGCATGGTGCAAAATACCAACTCGTGAACCATTTTAGCTGATGAATATATTCCCCTGAGGCGGGTGCTCCTGAAATCACTGGATAAAACACAATAAACAATGCTATGGTTGTTGCAAATATAGTTATGGCTGCTATTTTTCCTATGGGTTTATGCCAATATCGATTGATAAAATACGCTGTAGCTAAACATAGTAGCGGTACGCTTAGGTAGAAGTGATAGATGTAGGTTGCACGCCCAATAAGCACATAGGGCAACCAAGAAAACAAAAACACCACCCCAATAAAGATCGCGGCAACATCCCAACCCTTGCCTCGGATACTACCGGGGGGCGTTGTGGATTTTGAGAGGCGGCTCTTTAGATTTGATAGTATACCCTCTAAGTGGGGGGCCTCAACCAATAGCGCAATCATGGCCACAAATCCCACCCACCAAACTGCTGGGTTGCCAAACACAGTTATGGTTGAGAATGTGTTGTTTGGCAGATAGGTTATGTCAAACCATCGCGGAACAGATACGCCGTCTAGTCTAAACATAAAGGGCCATGACCACCAAGGTGCTGCTGAGGAGTCTGTTACGCTGCCTCCGTGGAAGCTAAACATGGCATTTTGCAGCTCAATAATTGTTTTTGGAGAACTACCCATCATCATCTCAGGTATGTAGGTTGCAAAATAGATTGCTACAAACACTCCCACAAACCCTAACAATAACAAAAAGGGATGGTTAAAAAACGCTACATACTTGTTGCTAAGCGTCCCCTTTAGATCTTTAACTTCTCTTAATCTAAGCACCACAAGCATAGCCAGCATACCCAAGACACCAAAGAGCGAAAACCACTTAGTTGAAAAGGCCAAAGCCGCACAAATCGCTGCTAAAGCCAACGGCACAACTGAGGTTTTCCAACCCTCTTTTAACACTTTTGCAAAGTATACCAAAAAGAACAACTGGGTAAGCAAGGAAAAAAACACTACATACGTATCCACTGTACCGATGCGTGCCATGGTAAAATGCATAAAATCAAAACTAAACAGAAACGCCGCTGAAAACCCGCCAATCCAGCTTCCAAACAGTTTCTTACCCAAAAGAAACATTAACGGAACCATAAGTGTCCCAAAGATTACCCCTATGATGCGCCAGCCAAACGGCGTTGCCCCAAACGCCAAAACTCCCAATGTTTGAACAAGCTTACCCAAGGGCGGATGAGTTCGCTCAAGAGGAATCTGATGATTAGCAAATTCCTCAGCGGAGCGGGCAAAGTAGACTTCATCAAAATACATCTTGGACATATACGTTGGAGGTATCTCAAGCACGCTTTGCTCATCAATTAGTGCCGCTAATGAAGCATCATCAGTATTGTTTAAGCCCTTGATGGATACTATGGTAATTTGGGTATTGTCAAGATCTGCAAGTCCAATTTCACTTAACTCAATGTAGGGTGAGGGTTCTTTATCGCTGGGATTTGTTATCCCCCAACTAGAAAAATTAGGCCGCGAATCATACTCAACTGCCTCAACATCAAACCGCAAAAACCGAGTTTGAGCATTTACCTCAAAACCAGTTTGAATCGAGTAATCAGTGCCTCGAGGCGCAAGCGACACCTTACCCAACTCATTCCAACTATCTGGTGCTCCTGAGTAAACCGTAACTGAGGCATTACCGCTCTTAACCCAGAAATAAATTGTTTGAATAGGCTGCACTGAACCCACATCAACATAAAAACTTGACTGTGTAGTATTCTCCCAATTTGTTAGCGGCGCTTGAATTTGACCTAAATTCCAAGCCGCCATACTAAAGAAAAGAACCGATAACAAAACAATGGTTAAAACATCTTTTTTTGTTAGCTTTAACTCAAAGATCAATGCTCATTCCCCTTCGCCGTCTGGTTTAACGGTTCGACGGTTTTAAACCTTCGGCTCTCAAACTCCCTCCAAAGAAGCACCGAAGCATACGCCAACAACCCCAAATTAACAATACCCACCAACAAAACCACCCCATCAAACTGCGGTGTGGCCGCCAGCAAATTATGCTCAATAAACCTTCCCGCATTTAGAAAATACAACACATAAGCCTGATTGACAAGCAAAGTAGCAGTCAACCCCGCATAGAGCAATCGAATCTTTTTGCTAAACGGTAGCAACAATACCAACATACTAAGCGCTGGGAAGAGGTAGCGTTCATGAATCCTTGTAGGCAACATAAAAAAGGCAAACAAGAGCAAAAACGCCCCAAACACAGCCAAAAGCTCCCCAGAAGCCTCTAGGCGTTTATGGAGAATATAGAGCGTTACTGCTGAGAAGCCTCCAAATAACACCCAACCCACAATATATAAACTCCCATCGGGAACCCAAAGCCCAAACAAACCCCACAAATTAAACGCATTAATCGAAGTGTACTGATAACCCTCATAAGCCCCAAAATAAATCCCACTCAAAAAATCTATCGGACTGCCGCTCCAATTAAAGGGCAAGATCACCCCAAAAATCGTAACCACAAACGCCCCCGCTGATGTAAGCAAACGCTTTATCCCGTTTTTCTTAAAAATCAAAAGCACAACCAAGGGTAGCAACGCAATAGCTTGCGGCTTAGTTAACAAAGCCACCGCAAAAACCCCTGCAGAAAACTCAGGTTTTTGTTTAAGCGCCAAAATCAAAGCCAACACAAGGAAAAACGTGTATATCGCATCAAACTGCCCCCAAATAGCCACGTTAAAAATAATCGCAGGATTAAACGCATAAAACGCAGTGGCTAAAATGGTTCCTCTAAAGCTTAGTTGTTTGCGCAAAAACCAATAGATAAGTCCACAGGTAGCCAAATCAAAAATAGTTGGCGCCAACTTGACAAAAAACACCGGATCAACTGAGCCAAACATCTGGGAAAGAGAGCCAAACATCCAAAAGATGTAGACATTAAACGGCGGATAGTCAATCCAGCCTGCCTGTTGTAGCACATAGGGATAGAAGGAATGAACACCCTGCGTAGCTGCAGTGCTAAACCAGTACTGATAAGTTGCCAAATCATTAACATAACCATCTAAAGAAAACAACAAGAGCCGCACCGCCAAAGCCGCACCAAGAAGCACAGCTAAAGCTTTGAGGTCCTGTCGATCAAACGGCAAACTCACCATCATTTCTCTACCACAAATACAGTATCTTAACATAAGAAGTTTTTTCCAAAATGTCTCTAAACGACTCTGCTACCTTGGAATTAGCTTTCTTGTCTATCTGTATGGGCGATAAGTGCTTATAACTATGTTTATGTTTAGTGCCTGTGGTGATTCTAAATTGACTAAAACCGATGAAAATCTAAAAGCGGCATTTGCAGGCGAATCTCAAGCTAACCGTAAGTATCTCGCGTTTGCTAAAGCCGCAGACGCCGAAGGCTTCCCACAAATAGCAAAACTCTTCCGAGCTGCCGCAGAAGCAGAAACTATTCATGCTCTAAACCACTCCGGGTCATGGGCCAAGTAAAATCCACCGCTGACAACCTTGGTGCTGCTATTTCCGGTGAAACCTATGAATTTGAGCGTATGTACCCTCAATTCATAGAAGAAGCCAAAACGGAGGGCAATAAAAAGCACTTCAGAGCTTTGATCTAGCCAACAGAGTTGAGCATGTACACTCTGGACTCTACAAAAAAGCACTCGAGGCTATAAAAACCCAAAATGATCTGCAAAAAGCTGACATCTATGTTTGCCCTGACGGTGGAAACACCTTCGATGGCACAGTGCCAGACGTTTGTCCTGTCTGTACAAAACCCAAAGCAACATTCATAAAAATCGCATAACCCTTTCTTTCTTTTATTATTTTTTTGTCTGCTAAAGAGATAAAAAACGTATTGTGGGTCGATAATATTTTATGGTTATGTCCATAAATTATTGGTGTGGACCTTTTTGCTTATTTAGTGTCCGTATTTAATCGGAATATGTGTTTTTGTTCTTATTACCTGAGTTTTAACCCAATTTTATACACTACAATTATCGGCGTTTTTGATGATGTTTTTCCATGCTTTTAATTGTGTTTGCAAAAACTTTGAATTTGTAGTGTAAAGATTCACACTACAGGGTTTGTTAGAGAAAATAAAAGTCTGCTCAACTGTTTGTTTGGTGCGTGTAGAGTTCAAATAAGTGAACGGAAAACTAAAACAACATACGAGAGTGTTCACTTATAGATAATTTTATGTGATGCTGTACATATATCGCCAAACAAGGTTAGTTCGTATGGTGCATTGCAAAAAATGTTTGTCTGAAAAAGTCGCCAAGGGCGGGTTTGTTC
>Ga0123354_10011062_pt1 | contig 13924 bp, 14 predicted proteins | sample TergutLab28metaG_2_FD_97872 | JGI IMG/M metagenome (GOLD analysis project Ga0123354, IMG submission 97872) | Labiotermes labralis P4 segment gut microbial communities from Petit-Saut dam, French Guiana - Lab288 P4 | ecosystem: Host-associated > Arthropoda: Insects > Digestive system > Gut ... | reverse complement strand
CTTCCTACAGGTCTTGATCCTGCTGTTGGTACCACTGGCCTCACTTCCTACAGGTCTTGATCCTGCTGTTGGTACCACTGGCCTCACTTCCTACAGGTCTTGATCCTGCTGTTGGTACCACTGACCGCACTTCCTACAGGTCTTGATCCTGCTGTTGGTACCACTGGCCCCAATTCCTACAGGTCTGCAGGGTGACAACTGTGGTTTCCTACCCAATCACAGTTTACCTGACCGTGAGTTTCTGATACCAGGAAGGTAGCCAGGAACATAATGTCGTGTCCCGATGCAACCAGGTACAGGAAGTCTAAATGTAGGTACTGTCTGTGAGAATGTCGCATTTTTTACAGTAAATTCTTACGTGTCTTTGGGCTCTGACGGCGATGTGACGGAATGTTGTGGTCTTCTGTTACGCGACGTTGGACGATGGGTGAGTGACTGCTGACAGTGACGGCAACAGGTAACGTCGAAACGTAGGAAACGCTTACCCACTGACGCAGAGTCACAACCCAGAAAACGGGAATTCTGATTTGTTCGTGTGATGGTGGGCCAGGCACAATAGATTTGATCAGTTGGTGTGGCAGAGGAGGGGGGGCAATGAAACTAGTGCGTGAAGTGTGTGTGTGTGTGGTTTGTGTGTGTGTGTGTGTGGTGTGTGGGTGTGTGTGTGTGTGGTTTGTGTGTGTGTGTGTGTGTGTGGTGTGTGTGTGCGTGGTGTGTGTGTGTGTGGTGTGTGTGTGGGTGTGTGTGTATGTATGTATGTATGTATGTATGTACGGTACCCTGCCAAAGCACAGAGCTGCGTTCAGAAGTGTCAATCGTTTCAATGTCAGTAAACACTTCGTTTGTTATTCGTAACAATGCTGGCGGTAATAAAATAAAATTTTAACATTTCCCTTATTTATTACTTTTCTGTCTCACTTTAACTTCATTGCTGTGTACAGTACAACAAGCATATTCATAATGTAAGACCGAACATCCTGTATACATTATCGAGGCCCTAATAAGTAATTACGTAAAGCCTAATGGGAACTTAACTTACAAAATATGAAGTTAATTAATGTTTTGCCTGCTGACAAAACAAATGCATTAGTTATAATTACTGAAGTATTTATCGAGACAAGCAAAATAAAATGAATGTATATTGTGATCATGTGAAGTGTGATTAAGTGCATTGTAATTATGTGAAGTGTGATTATGCGCAATTTGATTATGTGAAGTGTAATTATGTGCAAAGTGATTATGTGAAGTGTGATTTGTGAAGTATGACCATGTGCAGTATGATTGTGTGAAGTGCAATTATGTGAAGCATGATTGTGTGAAGTGTGATCACAAAAAACCCAAAGAACTTGAATTTATCTCAGAAATATTTACCAAAACTGTCTGCCTGCAGAATGTAAGCCGAGTGCTGAACAGGTGTGTAATTTTGCTGACAACTGAAGAGTGGCGATTAAAGTTAAATGTGGCTGAATACAGGGATAGTTCAGTGGGAGTGGAGGACAGACTGAGCAACCTGGAGTGGAATATGTCATGCCTTTATTCCTAATAACAGGCCCTGAAAATATACACGTAATACACATGTTTATAGTAAGAGAAGAAACTGTGATATGTAGTAGTTATGACCTGCCTTCATCGTAACATTTAACCTTTTGACGCCTAATGTCAACAATAGTGGTCGTACCGCACCGCTAACCTCTAAAGTTGCATTTTATATATTTATTCAACAAATATAGGTACCGAATATTTTAAACATGGTATATACTCTCCGTTTTTTTTCTTCAAAATGCAGTTTGTTTCATTATTCTAACATATTTGGTTCCTGTATTATTCACATTTTCTATACAGGGTGTGCTCAAATTAAAAAAAATAATTCCGGCGCCAAAAGGTTAACTGATAAACCGTAACTTCATACAGCATTTTGTGCACAACATTACACAGTATTTTACGAACCACTTATTACGTCGATGATGAGTTACTGACAGGATTACGTAAACCGTGCACAACACAACTGACGGTATGTTACACCGCACTGACGGTTATATTATTGTACACTCTGTTTTGTGAATAAGATAAAACACTGAAACTTTGAAACTGCATCACGTATGGTGCATGACTGAAGTCACAGTAATGGTCACGTGCTTAGATCACGAAATGTGGGCGTGAAAAGCCTGTTCATTCCTACTTTTGGAACTCCCTTGACAGCAACAGCCGGCCAGATACGATTCCCACTTGTCTAGTGCTACTGTCTGGCCCATCCCTTCACTGCCTATTTCGAGTGTAGGACATGCCTTGATTCCTCTGGCCGGCCAACCTACGTCTCTTCTGCCGGTATAAATCCATGCACACAAGAATTGTGGATCTGTTGCACAGTCCGTTTTTTGCAGATGTTGTGGACACTTGGGTCAGCAATCCACAACGGCTGTACTTAATTTTAGTTACATCAAATTAACAAGGTGATCACACAGACTGTGCCTTAACTGTTCGAGCTGTGCTGCTGCTCTTCGGCTTGTTTCTCCAACAAAACGACAAATGGAAATGAAATTGCATATCTCTATACTTAAGGAGAATTAATACATTTCAGTTATTTCCCCATGATTGCTGTGGGCCCAGTAGCTCAGTCGGTATAGCGACTGAGCTACGGGCTGGACGATCCGGGATCGAATCCCGGTGGGGACGTGATTTTCCGCCCGTCCAGACCCGCCCTGGGGCCCACCCAGCCTCCTGTAAAATGGGCATTGGGTCTATCCCGGGGGTAAAGAGCGGCCGGGGCGTGCTGCTGACCACTCACCCCCTTCTAGTGTCGCGGTCATGGAAGAGTAGAACTATACCTCTACCCACCCTCTGGGCCACACAGGGCCTGTAACGGGAACACTTTACCTTTACCCCATGATTGCTAATAATATAAAAGGAATGAAAAGTTCCGCGTCTTTCTTTAGACCTCAAGCCCGGCTATACCGCACTCAACACGCCTGCTCCACGACACTAAATTTCTCCTTTCTTTTTAAATACATAAAAGTCAGTATAGTTTGAAACATTGATATGAAATTTGGGATATGACGAAGTGTAGTACAGTAAAGAGGTACAAACATGTGGGGGAAAACTGATGGCCTTTTTTGCAGGGTAGCGGAAGTGAAAGACCATTGGTTTTTAGGAATCTGTTTATCCACTCCACATTTCCGGTCCCAAAAACCACTGATGCCTTCAGACAACTTCAGTTGTGTACAGCTTTATGCCGTTCTTCAAATGCAGCAGTACTTCTGTTACAAATCGGAGCGCTGCACATGCAACAGAGCAGCTGCGAGAGGCAAGCTTGCATCGGCGATTGTTCCTCACTCAGCAGCCCCTTTCCATAGGGAAGGCTGCTCGACCGCTGTAGTGGGGTGCAGTCACACAGACAGAATGACACAGGAATTAGGCCCACACTTCTTCTGAACTGAGTGCAAAATCGGACTACCAACCATGCGTAATCTAGAATAATTATGTTGGTTATAATCAACCGACAAAATTCACCACACAATTTGCCATTTATACATATATAATTACATTAACACAATGACACTGCTACATGTATCGACAGACAGCACAGCAAATACTCGTAGTTATGCATACGACACACATTATTACATTTCATAAGGATGAAATTTGATTTCTTGAGTACCATGTAGCAGAACATAGCCAAGTATTAGATATTGTTGTGTTATTGACTGATACCCACACCTATTGTTTATATACACACAGCGGGGATGGCTCATTTTAGAACAATGCACGGAGTGAAAAATGTAGGGACTTTGCTTAGCGAGTTATTCTGCATTACAAAATGCTGTTTCTGTCTGAACGACACACGCATTTATCGATTCCGTAAACATTTTCTTCATGGATAGTAGAAAAAGTGTAGGCGAAATGTTAACATGGTTTAAATTTTCAGCCTTATGTTCATTGCAGCACCAACAACGTGGGACGCCTAACATCACCATCACCATCACCATCACTCTGTCATTGCGGTGTTCATAAACAGAAATACAGTTGCTTTTACCCTGCAGACAAAGGCGGTAGATTCCCCGAAATGCTGCTACCTACCCACCAGTCTGCCTGTCATCACATCTCAAGAGACGAGGACGTTTAAGCTCTGTGTTGACAAACCAGCTGCGCCAGTTTATTGGGCGCTTGTCCGTAGTTGATGTGGCCTGAATGAACATGGCTCGGGTACCACTGATATGACAGTAGTAGTGCTGCAAGACCGTGTGACAGATGCGTCAAGGGCATGGAGATCTGTCTGTAGAGAGTTTCTCCTAGGTTGGGACGTCCTACTGCACTTGGCCGAGCGGTTCACTGTCCGCGACCGGCGCAGTCAGCTGCCCGCAGCGCCTGTCATGCTCAGAGCCTTGGTTGTGGATCGAGGAGAGCTTCGTATCCCAAACGACGACGTGTTATAACGCCGACTGCTTCTGCCCCTGACACCACCACGAACAGAACAACACAGGAGCTCTTTCATGCCTTTTCGGAAGTTACGTGACATGAAGGCATACAAAATAGGGTTGATCCCAGAGTTAAAGTACATAATGAGGAATGTAACGGGGGTGAAGAGGGACGAAAAGTCGCTGCCACCGTCGTAGTCCGACGACCAGTACTGCCACATCTTGCGGGCGTGATATGGGAGGTTGCACAGCGCGAAGGTCAGCACCACGACTATCAGCATGCGTATGACGCCACGACGTGCCCTCAGGACGCTGTGCGACGGCTCTGCCATCAGTGACGACCCACCAAGAGACCTGGTCTTGCCGTGCAGTAAGTTGGAGCTACTGCCTCCGGAGCCGCCACCAACGCGGTTAATCGTCACGTGACTGCCCGACAGAGGACGTTTCTCGAACTTGATCGTCAGTGACGAGCCATCATTCCTGAAACTGTACAAAAGAACACGTTAGAGCAGCGCCCGTTGCCACGTGCACACAGAATGCAGCGAGCCTGCAAGTGGTGTATGGATGGCGCAGTACACGCACTGCATCAGCACGTTATTCGCTGTCAAAGTGCCATGCAGTGTGACAGTAACCAGTAGGTCAGACCTCATTTACTCCCATAAGAGAAGCCCGGCCTTTCCAGCACCGATTTTCGTGAAAATCACAAACAAGCAACATCATTTCATATTTGTCGATCAATAAAGTCACATTCCGTCATACCTAAGATTCCGGAGTGTGCACCAGTCGCATTCTGCGGGTGTACACCAATCGCATTCTAAAGTATACAGCAATCGCATTCTGGGGGTGTACACCAATCACATTCTAAAGTGTACGCCAATCGCATTCTGCAGGTGTACATCAATCGCATTCTGCAGTGTACACCAGTCGCATTCTTGGGGTGTACACCAATCTCATTCTTGGGGTGTAGACCAATCGCATTCTGAGGTTGTATACCAATCGTATTCTGCAGCAGGTGTACACCAATCGCATTCTGAAGTGTACACCAATCGCATTCGTGGATGTCCTCCCATGTGCCTGGTCCCCGTCTTACCACGTGTCATAATGTTTGGTTTTAAGCTCTCTTTCTGTCGTATACACAGTCTGAATTGTAGCCGATTTGCCCCTGAATGGACATCCAAATGTGAAGGTAAAGAAAGCTAGCCTGGATGGCATGTGCGTAGATGGACTAGTATTATTTGTATTTCGAAGACCACGTTACAAGCATGTGGACATGATTCGCCTGTCTCAAGTCTACGTTGAGGTTGCTGGCTGTTTAGAACTCAGGCTGCACAGCAATGACCAAACTGCTTGCACTGCGCACAGCTGCAGTCGCCACGGCGTGGTCGCTGCTGCACTCACCTCGGAAAGGCCGGGCAGCCCTTCACCTATTGCAACAACAACAGTTACTGTGTTGAGAATACACCAATAGCTTCTGTCAAGGAAGACTTTTTGAAAGAATAGAAGACGCTTAACGGGACGCGCGCAGTGTTTCCCCTCGCTGAATTGCCTACCGATCCGCGCGCAAACTGACAACTGCTCAGTACCAGAAGGTTGGCTATCTGTTGACCTAGCTTGTCACGTTGGACGCTGTTCACCGACCTAGTGACGCAAGTGTCAGTGGTACTCACTTGCTGTTGGCGGCAGCAGCATTGCCGTTGGTCCTGTAGTGCCGTTCCGGTCCGCGACTGCTGTGCCAGAGCGTCATGGCGATCAGAGAGTAGAGCACCGTGATGACTGAGAGAGGCACCAAGTACAGCACGGTGAAGTTGATCATGTCGAACAGCTGCGAGTCGTATTTGACGCGCTGCATGATGCACATGGTGTCTGTCAGGCCGTTCGACAGATTGGAGGTGATCGTCCCCGCCCACATGAAGCGTGGGGAGGAGTACAGAGCACTGGCCATCCACACCGCAAACATCACCATCTGCAACACTCACAGTCAGTGCAGCTGAGCGCATTGTCACTACACAATTTGTCACCCTAGCGCGTTGTAGTTTGTTTGAATTAAATACACAGACTGGCACTGTCTTCATATAATTACATATCGTTGTAACACTGCCGGCACTTACCGCCACAAGGCACATACTCGGGCCCAAACGGCCTTAGAAACAGCACAAACACTTGATATGGCAACCCATGACTGTATCGGGAAGAAAAAATTAAGAAAGTTAAAATGAGCGTGGAATGTGGAATGTTTGGGAGAGACGAGAAAATGCATGGATTTCACTTGCAAGTAAAATCCTAGTTGGAAGACACAGGTGTCAATTGGGTGATAATATTAAGATGTGTGTTCGAGAAATAGGGAATAAAAGCGTGGATTGGATTGATCTGGTTTTGGGTGTGGTGCGACGGCGAGCTCTTACCGCCGCGATGATAAAACTGGGTTTCGTAACAGCTTCTGCTGTGGGATTAGCTGCTTGGTTACCGTCTACTGAGATGCCCTGTCGCACTAAGCTGCGACGCTTGGCTAACATAAGGCTGCACTGTTCCAAGTATCGACTGCGACTTACCACCAGTCTCCTTGGGGTAAGGATCTGCTTGCATTTGATGGGGTGAATGATGGCAAAGTAGCGCTCTGTTGATATCACCACCAGGATGAAGATGGAGGCTGTGTAAGACAGACTGTGCACGAATTGGTACATCTTGCACAGGGCGTCACCTAGAACCCAGCTGCAACAGTATTCGTCTGATGAGTTACACAGCATAGCACGATAATATTAATATGGATTTTAAAGACGTGGTGGGAGGAGTCAGTGGCGAAATGTCGAATCAGTGCTATTAAATGGGTGTTCACGAAAGGTCTAAATGTCGAACATCGAGGTTCACGTAATTCAGGACCGTACTGTATTTTAAATCACTTCACAACTGACTCCTTTTACATATTTTCCAATCCATTACATTAGTTACTGATTACGTCACAACTAAATGGTATATACTGAGAGCTATTAACATGCCTTCAAATGAAAGCCATACGAAATGCCTGACAATACCTAATTACGAGGATTTACAAACTGTGTGTCCATATCGTGACATTTCTTACCAAATTTAGATTGTTTCAAATTTTTATCCGAATTCATTTAGCGCTACACTCTGAAGTAACAAACTGAAGTGTTCACTGATTGGCAGTCCACATAACTACTGTAAATATGAACCATATAAGTCAAACACAACTCAATGATTTTATGAAGGTGTATTTCTTCATTGTTTCGTTAATAAAATCACCAGTTGAGTTGTGTTTGACTGCATATTGTTTAAATTTATAATTCTATGCATCACAATGGGGCTGTCTCACCTGCAAGTCACATAACTACGTTTACAATATCTTAAGTGCGCTTTTCATCTGGTGGTATAATTATTTCTACATGTGCCTACCCTGACTGCAACAACGGTCGTTTCCGCGTTTGTCTCTGCTGGTACTGTGTAAAACCACGATCACCTCAGGAGGCCTGGTATCCGGGTGGAGATTTTAACCTCGTAGTCCCAAATAAAAAGGAATCCCCTTCACCACTGGCGCTACGTGAGGTCACACGTTTTGACATTCGCTCTGAACTTCTCCCTCAGAAGAAATACCATGACACAAACGACATTTATTGCCTGAACCTTGTTAGCCAATAGTGTCAGTGTTTCATATTGTTACTTCTGTTACAATAACATTAGGCTGACAGCCGTCCGAACTGCCCAAGAGATCCTGCTGTACGCCTGTACATCAGGTATCGGAAAGGTACACAAGATGTGAGAGATGTGACCAAACTGCCACTCGGTGTCGTTACACTGAAATGTCACGGCCAGGACGCCGCGAGCTATCATGTCTCCACATCCGGTGTTGTTCGTTCGAACACTGGGATCACAAGATATTTTGTTTGCCAGAACGCGAGTGTGTGTTTATGCGGTGTGTGCTGACCGTGGGCTGCCCAGAGTGAAAAAGGCAGCCAGGTACCGAAGGACGTTCTTAACCGGCGAATGCGTTAAGACATTTTGTCTCCGCCCACGCCATAACCGCCTGTAGGAGGATAAGATATATAGCTCCACTCTTCTTAACATCGACAGTGGATGAAGGAGAGAGGCCAGTTTCACGGCCGGGCAGCTTCATCCGCGGTGTCCGTCTAGTAGGGGGCATACAGACCCCAGAGCGGCTTCGGGCGTTTTTGAGAAAAAATAAATAAAATTTCTTTTACCGTGCCCAAAATCAAGCTTCGGATGGTCCATCTCGTGTCATTATCGCTTGTCTCTGGAATTTCTTTCCATACAAATATCCACATGTTTGTAACTGTTGGACTGATCTCGTGTTGGCCTCTGACACTTTTGCCGGATACCCACAGCACTGTGCAGTCACTCAGACAAGTCGGTTGATACAGTGTGCGATAATAATAATAATAATAATAATAATAATAATAATAATAAACGGACTGTGTGGGAAGAAAGTGAATTGCTGTATGTTAAACATGGTGGTACATAAATTAACCACTGAGTGTTAGAGGGTCAAATAGAGTTATAATTTGAGAATCTCAAGGCAACCATCACCAGTACAGATTATGATAGAATAAAAACACCCGGAGAATGTGGAACATTTCGGCCATTTGGGTAGCCTGATAACAAATATTGCAAGATATACATGTGAAAGTAAATCCAGGACTGCCATGGCACAAGCAACATTCAACAAGAAGCATAATCTCTTCACCATACTCTGGACTGGAGTTGAGGAAGCAACTAGTAAAGTGCTACATCTGGGGTATAGCCTTGGACGGCGATGACACTTGGACGCTTCGGGAAGTAGATCATAAATACCTGGAAAGTTTTGAAATGTGGTGCTGGAGAAGGATGGAGAAGTTCAGTTGGTCCGAACGTGTGAAAATGAAAGATTACAAAGAGCTGGAGGAAATAAATATCCTACATACAATAAAAAGAAGGAACTGGATTGGTTACATCTGGCGTAGGAACTGCCTTCTGACACTTGTTGTTGGAGGAAAGATAGAAGGGACGTGAAGAAGAGGAAGAAGACGTAAGCCACTACAAGATGACCTCAAGGAAGCTAGAAGATACTGGAAGTTGAAGAGAACTCGGTTACGAAGAGGCCATGGACCTGTCGTAAGACACAGTACGGAATGTATGCAAGAATGAATGAATTTGACTCGACTTTTGTTTCGATAACCAGTCAGTCAGTCTGTAACTAATTCAGGAATGTCCTACAGAAAGAGTTAGCTCTGACACGTGTCCCCAGCAGTCGCGATCAGCTGAGCCAATAGTCTACATCCGCAGGCGATCAAACAGGCGAAAAATGTGCAAATATTGACAATCGCACGAAGTCAGCAAAATGAGATTCGGGCGTTTTTACTTTGTTCCCTTTTTGTTGGAAGACGGTCACTCGTATTTCTTCTAGCTCCTGCCCTTTAAAGCTAACTGGTTACCTAATGTACCAGGATATTTAACACTCAACAATTCTACGTTCAGCCCAAACAGTGTATTTATGTGTTGTATGCGGATCTGAGAACAAACAGCGATTATTTCCCTATACAAAATTAACTGACTGGTTTTTATAACAGAGACGGAGTGTGTTTACTGCGCGGTACGGACTGGATTCTTAAAAAATAACTGAGGCGTATCTTAGTCCTTAGGGCCGTGCTGTGATTAGTCGCCGGCCTCTTACAGCGGAAGAACAGGTTCGATCCCAGCCCAGACCACATGAGATTTGTGGTGGACAAAGTGCCACTGCGAAAGTTTCTCTCCGTGCACTTCTATCGTTCCCCATAAACATCATCCAGTCAGTGCTCCATAATCATCACCACATGCATGTTTATATTACCAGAAGGACAAAGTGGCGAAGATTGGAAACCTGCACTAAGTGTTTAGAGGGTTGCAGTGGGTCATCCTGCAACTGACAGCATACGGCATGGACCGACCAGTCCCTCCTTAGTATCTGCGCAGCTAACTGTCTATGAAACTTCAAAGTTCATAAGAACCTGTCACCAGGCATTTCCCTCAGCCGGCTGAATCCAGTCCAAATTCTTATACCACTTTTTATATAATGCATATTAATATTATCCTCCCGTCTAAGCTCTGTTTTCCGATGTAAATGCAGAATTTCACAAGAGAGAAAAATGAATGGCAAATCAGTAAGGTGGACAGTTTACTGAACAGTGTGGCTAAATGTTTCGGCATTTCTGTAAGCCGTCATCAGACCTACCAACACAGGCTGTAGCGACTCAGCTGATCAAAGAAATGGTGCGTGGTCTTACTCACTTGGACACGACGTACGTGGAAAAGTTCTGGTAGACACAAAAGACGCCCACGCATAAATCGGCTACAGCCAAGTTCGCCAGAAAGAAATTGGTGATGGAGCGCAGACGTCGCGAGAAAGTCACCACGAGAATCACCATCAAATTGCCTGCAACATACAACACATCATCATTATCAATAAATTACCTTCGCTACCAAACCAGGTCGCCCTGCGAAGATAACACGCAGGCTTTAAGCACACAAATAGCTTGTGAGCTCATGCAAGCGGAATGTTTATCGACAGGTAACATTTCTGATGTGCAGCGCACCGATCTACTTTCACACGTGACGTAATCGCTATTAATATGATACAGAATATGAGTGCTGGCGTCTGGGAATCATTGGTATTAGTTAAGAACAGAACTGGTTGGCGGCAGCACTAGTGAGACTTGGGCCGTAATGCGCTTAGGATGCTGTAGGCCAGTAGCTCTCGACCGTCCAGCACGCCAATGTGTAAATGAAACCGGAACCTAATTGCCGTGATGTCAAAGCGTTGGTCGCGGTAAGCTGCATAGGGTGTCCAAACTGACAGGGAAACTGTCTGATCTGCGCTTTGCACATTCAAGGCTAAAGGGTAAAGTGATGCTGTTACAGGCCCGGTGTGGCCCAGAGGGGGGTAGGGGTATAGCTTTACTCTTCCATGACCGCGGTACTAGAAGGTCAGCAGCACGCCCCGACCGCCCTTTACCCAGGGAAAGACCCGGTACCCATTTTTCAGGAGGCTGGGTGGGTCGCAGGGCTGGTCTGGACGGGCGAAAAATCTCGTCCCCACCGGAATTCGATCCCGGACCGTCCAGCCCGTGGTCAGTCGCTATACCGAGTGAGCTACCCGGTCCACGCACATTGAAGGGCACTTTGTTTATTGTTGTTACTATTAATATCATCATCATCATCATCATCATCAGCTCACGGACCACTCTGGACTGCAATGAAACCTTGGTTTCCATAAAAGTGGACAAATTCTTGACCAGATGAGTAAACATTAAATAACGACGCGAATTGTTGTGTCGCTCGTTTGCTCGTGCCGGACAAAATAGCAGCCGGATTTAATTCTGTAAAGACTAATATTAACCTGTAACATACGTAAATACCCAGTCCGTACCGCGCAGTAAACACACTTCGTCTCGGTTATACAAACCAGTCAGTTAATACTGTATAGGGAAACAATCGCTGTTTGTTCTCTGATCCATATAAAGCCTATAACCCAAATTATATTTAAATACCCAGTCCGTACCGCGCAGTAAACACATTCCGTCTCTATTATAAAAATCAGTCAGTTAATGCTGTAAAGAGAAATAATCGCTGTTTGTTCTCAGATCCACACAGAATACATAAATACACTGTGTGGGTAGAATTTTGAAAACAGACATTATATCATAAATTTCCGTCAGATGCTACAGTTTTATCATATACAATTTAATAGATATAAACAAATGAATCGTAACACAATTGTGTTGGACGGAAATTTATGATTTATTGTGAGTTAAACACAACGGCTTAAGTTCTATTAAAGTATAATTTTGAAACGTTTCCTGTCAAACCTGACGTTATGCAAAGTGTCCACAGGGAATTACAGAGACAATGGAATAATTCTGACAACAGTAATTAAATGCTGCGTTGACAGACGTTCGCCTTAAGCGGACATTAAAATAGTTCGACAGACCAGCAAGTGCTGTGGTGTGGGCGCATTCATTTCGCCGCGCAGCGTCACGGCACGGCACTTTTTGAGCCACGCGGCTTATCCTTCAGTAATGTGCACTCTACTGCACAGTGTAGCCTATTTATGTGTTCTGTATTCTTCTCACAATAGGCATTGATCATTTCCTCAGACAGAATTAACCACTTGGATTTTTGTAATCGAAACACAGTATGTTCTCTACAAGGAGAAAGTGGCTGCTACGTGGTATGTGCATGAAATAATATTGAAAGGGGAGAGGTTTTCCTCCCGGTACTTCGCTTTCCCCTGTGAGTATCATTCTACCAACGCTCTAGACACGTCTCCATAAAAAATATAACTTTTGTAAGAAGGACAAGCGGGCGCACATTGCGAATTTGCAGACAAAGCGATGCTCTTGCTGATACAGGAGAAAACTGGACAGAAAAGTGCTTGCGCATTGTTGCAGTCCGTCCTGCAAACCGCTGCTGCCCCCTATGCTGTCACCAGCAGGCAAACGAAGCTGTAATTAAAAGCAATCCAACACCAATCATCGCTGCTTTCACTACTGTAATTATTACCAGGGAATTCCATTTCCAAACAGGCAGCTCGCCAGCACCCTCCTGTCGGTAGTAATGCTGCCCTTGCACACAAAACGCAGAATTTCTCGGTTTTTTGTAATGAAAGCTGATTTGATTAAAATCTGAGTTCTTCAGGCTGCGAAGTTTGTTTGATTTGTGGTTTTTTTAAATTCATTCTTACCTAATTCAAAGCGTCTGCAAACTGCAGACATTTACAAGGCGGAATTGAAATGATTAATAAAATATGATTTTGAAATTGGGATTTAGATATTACAGAATATGAGATCGTGTCGTTGGATGAGTGGTTCCAGACGTTTCGAAGTTTGCTAAAGCTTTGAACCTTTTGGGTAGTCTCAATAGTTCAAGAAAACTTTCACAGTTGGAGATTAAATTACACTCTATCGAAACGAAACGTCTTCACAAAGGGTACGGCGTCACATCCCAGAAGACACGAATCCCCAAAGACACCTCTGTGGAAACCTCAACTCGCATAGTTTTGAGATGCTCTGGATGAACTGGAATAGTCCAGTGTACAGAAGAAGGCCTTCTTCTTGCAAGATATGTCGGCTGTCCTTTTAGTGTTTTAGTGTCTTAGTGTTTAGTGTCTTAGAGCCTGAAACTGAAATGAAGGAACAGTTACACTCCGTTAGAATTTCCGAGTTTACTGCAGCCATGAAAACGGAATTGTGGATTGGGAATCAAAACAAATCCAACATCTAGTTATTGTATACAGTATATTGGTAACAGTGTGCACTGAAATAGAGACAACGAGGATTGGAATGGCATACAGTAACTGTACAGCAATACTGGCACAGGGCTTTAACAGCTGTGGCTACCGTACTTATTGGTAACAGTGTGCACTGAAATAGTGACAGTGAGGATTGGAATGGCATACAGTAACTGTACAGCAATACTGGCACAGGGCTTTAACAGCTGTGGCTACCGTACATATTGGTAACAGTGTG
>Ga0123354_10011060_pt1 | contig 13926 bp, 12 predicted proteins | sample TergutLab28metaG_2_FD_97872 | JGI IMG/M metagenome (GOLD analysis project Ga0123354, IMG submission 97872) | Labiotermes labralis P4 segment gut microbial communities from Petit-Saut dam, French Guiana - Lab288 P4 | ecosystem: Host-associated > Arthropoda: Insects > Digestive system > Gut ... | reverse complement strand
CTTGTTGATTTATGCAGGTGAGTTGTAGAATTTGTTTGTGTGTATTATTTTGATTTGGAAATTTTTTAATATTTTTGTTTTGGGGGAAACCTTTTTTTTTTTTTTTTTGCAGTTCCCAATGCGATCTTTGACACCCTCCTTAAAACCCACCGTCCATAAACCCCCCTCCCCCCTCCACTTCCCTCATGTGGTCAGTATCCCAAATACTCCAACACAAGGCACTACACCCACACAAGAAAACACACACACAATCTCTATGCACCAAAAGTGACAGTTTGGATCTACATTGTGATCTAGTTGAATTCAATAGTGAAATGTGGTTGCTGATAAACTAAAAGCTGTACGTACAACGGTTCTAAACGCCATCATTAGCACCAACCAGTTCAACATCTATATAACATGTATTATCTTACAAGGTTCACCCAACATCTAGAATTAACTTAATTTCACATAATTCCAAAGGCCAATACGCTGTTCTAATTATATTTCACAGAAAACAAAACTGAAACTGCCAAAGAAAGGGGTTTTCCTCAACACTGATATATTAATACATTTACAACTCAAAGTAATTCAATTCACACAAAGGAATTCTACAACTCACCTGCATACAGCTACAAGCCCTACCTCATCCATGGAGTTCTTTCTCCATGGAATAATGGCCAGGAATTATCCACCATGGCACTGTCTGTCTACCACCTCATCATGAAAACAATGCAGAATGCAGTGTATCCAGTGCACACCCCTGTTGGGCACCATACTCATTGGTCCAGGTCCACAACCCAATTGCATCTGACTTACATTACTTTGAACATTGTTATCGAGAGCACTTTGTATCTGTACCACTAGAATTAACGTTAATTCATGCTACAAAATTGTGTGAATGAGATTTCGTCATCAGCAACAGACACACTGTATATTGTATAGTTACTTTAAAACAAGAAGGAGTACAACCTGAATATAGCCAATATAGAGACCAAAACATGTAGTTGTTGATAGCTAAGTGTGCCACCTGTAGCTATAATAAATATAGTTGTGTCTTGACTGTACGTCTGCCATATTTTTTATTTGATTAACACAATGGGGATGTCTCACCTCAAAGTTGTAATAAAGTAGCTTCTGTTATTGTCACAAATAAAAGCAAAGAAATGATATTCTGACTGGCAAAATTTTTAATTAATTAAATAAATTTCTACAATATCATGTCATTTGTTTTCATTCTGTGGATCCACACAGGATTACAAAATCCATATGGATATGGAAATAGTCATATTTGCTTAAGAATTCTAAATTTGAAGTCAATATAAAAATGTACAGTAATTTTAGTTACTAGGTCCAGTACTATATTTGAAGTTTGAACATAACATAAATTGTTTTAATATAAAAAGTAATAACATTAGAGCACCAATTTAAAAAATACAGTACTTACTGGTCAAAAAATTTACCACATCACTGCGTAACAGACAAAGATTTATACATTCATGTAGCTGTGTTACATAAACAGATCTGCGATACATATTTGTAGATATCAACTCGATACGTTAATCAAATACCAATCAAAATCTTATGTAAATATATTTAACTTTTTGAAGTTCCAATTATTCATCCAGAGAGTACAAGGAATTTTCATATGAAAAATTCTGTAAAACCAATTTAAATTTGTTGGAATTATCAGACTCTACTCTTATATAAGTAGGAAGTTTATTAAACACCTTTACACTCCACCCCTTCTTCCTGATACCATTCTGATTGCTCTCTTTTTTATTGTGAAGATTTTTTAACTGTGGATTGAATTCCCACAAACTATGATGCCACATATCATAACTGAATGAAAAAGGGCATAATATATAGCTATTAATGTAGGCTGAGGCATGTATGCTTTGTTCATATGACATGACCAGCTGTACTAAGTCTATTAATAAATAATTCAGTATGATTTGAGAAGTGCAACATGAACTCAAGTGGTGGAAAGAGCATCTGATATCAATATGTTATTTGGAAAAAACATAATGCAATGTTTGTCATTCACTTTTTCCAGCATGAAATGTTAGGTACTGTAAGGTACTACAAGGTTTGAGATTTCCTGTATGCTAATGATTCACAATGTGGTCTGGGTTATATCATCATGTAGCTTTGCAGATAGTTACCAACTTTTTGCCAGAACATGCATGCCATATTAATTTGCACAGACTGTCTGAATGCTTGGTAGCAACTACCAAATTGTATTGTCACGACCAAAAACAATGTTCATAGCTTGTAGGAAATGAAACTGGCCATTATTCAATTCATGGTCAACAGGACCAATGGGTTTTGCATGGCACAGTAACATGGGGTGTTACATATTGATGCATATGTCTATGCTGCACACATTTCCTTGCTTCCTGAAGGTTCACTGTGCCGAAGGGTTGCAACTAAAATACAGGACAAAGACGGCAATGTACGTATAACATAACATTGAGGTGGGTTTGTAAAGCATTGTTGCAGTGCAAAAGAAATATATGTTACATAGTCTGAGTGTATGTTTGTAGGCTTAGGTATCCAGCATGCAATGCGCATACGCCATATTGTCATCTGCGGCCTGCCCGGCTCTACAATGTTTTTTTTTCCTCCAAATTACCTCATTAACAATACAATTTTCGAAAAAAAATTATTGAACATGAAATGTGTTTCGATTTTCTCTACAACTTTTGTTTGAAGCATTTCGCATTATAAGAACTGAGGGAGATATCAGAAATGTATTTTGGCTTTCGTGTAAAGTGCCCGTTATTCTTGTCAGATTTCAATGAAACTTGAATTTTATCAGCAATTTTCGAGAAGTACTTGAATATCAACTTTCCTCAAAATCCGTGCAGTGGGAGCCGAGTTGTTCTGTGCGGTTAGATAGCCGGATATGACGAAGCTAATAGTCGCTTTTCGCAATTTTGTGAATGCGCCTAAAATTTCATAAAGTCTACCCAAATATGTTGCAACAGAACGTTGCTAGCGTTGAGAATGTAACTTATCCGTAGTATTTAGTGTCTCTGCCAATGTATTATGTTTGTGTTTGCACATTTATTAATAATAAAGGGTTTCTTTATTAATTTTGTTTGAATTTTAATATCTTAGCTCGGATACTACATTACGAGATACATTGAGTGCAGTTCACTCCGTGGCAAGGCTCAGTAACTGGGTATGCGGACGTACCGAATCCCTGTGTTTTACTGATATGCGAGTTTAGGTTGACCGCTCCCTCCATGTTAATTTCATAAGTGTATGGACAGTTATGATGTCTAATGAAACCCGATCAAATTCGGCTCTTTTTAAGAGGGCTGAACAGTTGAAAAGGTGGGAAGAATCGGAAACTAATCGTGAAGGTGCAGTGCCTAAGAATAAAAGCAGAAAAATCCAGTTCTCTGCAGGATGTGTGTTTTTGGCAGCATGTGCAGCGGGCGACAAGGAAGAAGTATTACGGTTACTCGAAATGGGAGCTGACATTGACACGGCCAATGTTGACGGGTTGACAGCCCTGCATCAGGTATGGACAAACATTTAACCGTAGTTGGTGACTGCCACTGTATTTGTTGTGTCTGCTTTACGTTCTTCTACTGTGTCCTGTTACGTAGTTTTGACGGTTTTAGAAGTGGGACGGACCGATTTAATACAAGATGGCCTCTTGTGTTACTCCAGCTTTTTTAAAACCAGTAAATATACATGCTTTTGAATGGACATTTAGGTGCGCTTAGTTCCATGTGTACAACCAAACCACATTTGCGGATATTTGGGTTCGTTGTTGAAGTAATTAAAGTAGATAATAAACTCGTATGTAGTGGTTTTAGAGGTTACAGGCGCATCTTCTGACATATTGCAGTGTTAGGAATTACACACTGAAACTTCCTGCCTACATTTTGAATTTGTTGGATTTTGTTCCTGACGTAATTTGTTCTGCTTGAATAGATGCAGTGTATTTTCTGGTGACACCCAACAGAGTGCCGGTGTGTGTGTTTTAGGAATGATCAGATTTACAACAAAAAAGATGTGTCAGATGACTGTAAATTGGAAATTGGTGTAGTTGTACTTGAAACTACAAGCAGCTGCTTGAATTTTTAAGGGATCACAATGTGTTTTAAGCTGAGCAGTGGTAGAACTGGCACAGATGATTTTACAATGACATTCACCAGAGAAACTGATGGACAAGCTGGGGGTGTGGTAGTGGCAACTGTAATAGCTCTTCTGAAAACATTGCATAGGACTAGAAGACACTGAAAACCAGGATCACAGTGCTTGTAGAAAAGTTTGTATTTAACAGGGAACTTGGCTGATAGCAGAGAGGATGGGATTCAGGTCTGCAACTCAATGCTGTGCTGTCACCTTGGCATGATGTGAGGGAAAAGACTTCCTAGACATTAATGCTACTGAAGAATGTTAGCAATAGTGTGGCTAGAAGTAAAATGGCTGATGTCATTACTATAGCACATATTAATAATTGCAGTATTTTAGCAGAAAAACAGTATGCCTTTAGAACAAATTCATCAACAGAAAAAGCAACAGATATGTTAACGAAATTTTTATGGCTATAATAATAAGTTTATAACTAGATGCATATTCTGTGATCTGGAAAAGGCCTTTGACCGTGTGTGCCACGAAATATTATCATCAAAACTAGAATTCCATGGAGTAACAAGGAAGGCTAAATTATGGTTAATCATATTTCAGTAACAGACACCAGAGGGTTCAATTTAAAAAAGTAGTACTAACCAAAAAGTTCCTTCATATATGGGAAAAGATAAATTACGGAGTTCGAAGGGTCAGTAGTGGGCCCATTATTATTCCTTTTATACATAAATGATTTGCCGAGAATTATAAACAGTTCTACTCTTCCAGTATCATTGGCTGATGATACCACCTTTTTGGTAGCAGATCCTAATACAAATTACTTCTGGACCAAGTTAAATTATATTTTTAACATTATAAGTAAATGGTTTATGGTAAATTCACTTTCTCTAAACCTTAAAAACCATATTACATGCAGTGTAAAAGGTACCATAAACTTCTAATACTACTACTATTCATGATGATATTTAGATCACAACTGTGAGATTAAATTTCTTGGAATATATATATAGATGATAATATAAATTGGAAAGGCCATGTCTACACATCATTCCTGACTTGAGCAGAGCCTGTTATGTAATGAGATCTAACAAACCTTACATATATTTTAACATTTTGATCGTGGTATACTACTCATGTTTTAATTCAATCATGGCTTATGGTTTACCATTTTGGGGTAATTCATCTCATAGTATTAAAGTTTTTAGAATGCAGAAGTATATAATTCATATTATGATGGGCTGTAAAAAGAGAGAATCATGTAGGAACTTATTTAGGAAACTAAAAATGTTGCCCTTAGTGTCTTAGTGTATACTTTATTTAATGCTTTTCGTAATCAGTAATAAAAAACCAGTTTGCAACAAATTCAGAAATCCGTAATAAGAATGCCAGATAGCTTAATAATTTTCATCATCCTAGACCTAATTTATCTAAGTATCTAAAGAGAACTTCATATTTAGGAATAAACGTTTAAAACGATCTCCCTTCATGCACTAAAGATAAAACTGACAAACAAATAAGCTTCAGAATGAGTTTAAAAAACTTTTTGCTCTTACACACTTTTCACTCATTTTTCCAATACAAATCTACTTGATATTTTAAGATTTATGCAGCCAGCAATTAGTGTATGTAAATGTTGAAATTATTTAAATTTCATTCTTACAAGCACTTGGTTGTTTATGTTTTTAGTAGTTGTGATGTGTCTACTATTGGTCCGTATTCATGTCTATTTTGTAGGATATGTAATGCATAGGCAGACTGTGGGTTGTTGGTTCTTATATATCTAACATGTTCCTTATGTCTTACGTTTATAGATCTGCCTGATTGTCCAACATACACCTTATTACATGTGTTACATTTCAGTTTGTATATTCCACTAGGATTTTTATTATTAATCTGTTCTTTAGATAGTAGTTGTTGGACGGTGTTGGTTGCCCTAAATGCAATATTCAGATTTGAATGTTTAAACAGGTTAGTGATACATCTTATTATAGGGCTGAAGTAAGTGAATGTACCCATTTTTTGTTGTGTTGCTCTATTACGGGGTATTGTTGATGTTTTTGTTTCTTGGTTGTCAGTTTTTTTCTGAGATTATTTATGATATGTATGGGATATCCATTATTCTTTGCTATGGCAAGTATTGTTTTCCATTCTTCTTTTTTAGATTTTTCTTTGATGGGGAGTGTTATCATTCTATTTATGTAGTATCTGAATGCTGCAATCTTGTGCTCATGTGGTTGGTTAGAGGAAAATTGGATTGTTAAATCAGTACATGTAGTTTTCCTGTAGATACTTATGTCCATGTTGTTATTACTTCTATGTATGGTAATGTCCAGATAATTTATTGTATTGCTTTCCTCAGTAGACTTTTTAAACTGAAAGTTTTTGTCTATCTTATTGATTTCATGTAAAATTATTTCATCTTGTGTTTTACTTTGATCATAAATGATCATAATATCATCCACATATCTCTTATAATACATTATTTCCTTACTATCCAGCCATTGTTTCATGTGTGTTTCTTCTATGTACTGTAAGTAAACCTCTGCCATTGTACTTGATATTGGGGATCCCATTGCAATTCCTTTTTCTGGTTGGAAAAATTTATCATTGTACTGAAAATAATTTTGTTTCATGATTGTTTGAAGCGTATGTAATGTTTGTTTGATTAGTTTCACAAGAGAAAAAAAAAGGTAATACCCTTGCTATTCATAAGACACAGTTCAGGGATCTTTTTATGTGAACAGTTGCAGAGCCTTCTGTATTCAGCCAAATCAGTGGATTTTTTAAATAATAGAACTGTAAACTGGAGTACTTCTGATAAAATTTTTGTGTGTAATATTTGGATCTGGTGCCACAAGTGGGCAGTGAAATCTGACACATGCAAAGAATTGTGGAATATCCTCTGCACCAACAGTGCACAAATTACTGGGCTAAGAAATTTTGTATGGTGCTACTTGATATTTTTGTCATATTTTTCTTGTGTGCAAAAATGTGTATCAGGGCACATGCACTGAATGTAACGTGTCAGGTAATCGTGAGTTCCACAGGTCACTCCAGAACTGTGGACTCTCAGTATGAAATTTGCTTTGTGTCACCATTTTGGCACCTAGAATTTGGAGGGATAGGTTTTTGGAATATTAATGCTGTATGTTAGTGCTCAAACCACATTGGTCTGTGTAATGGTTGTATGTGCTGACTTCATATTTTACTAATTCAAATGCCCATTGTTTGGCCAGAGTTTTGAATGAAATAATCATGTTGAAAGAATGAAGTCATCTCTTGTCAGAATTGGGTGCATAGACAGTTGCCAGTTGAACACAATTTTAGGACAGTATGTATGGCATTGGATAGTGTTGGCTGCCATGTACAGAATTATATGACAAAGTTTATTTAGAGGCTGTATAGAGTTAGAAGTGTAACTGTGTAATTGATGTGCATTTAAGTCACAGCAGCTTTCTTCAGACACATACATCATCATGTGTATATATGTGCATCACCACATGTTTTGGAATGGCCATAACACCAGTGAAGTTTGTAGGTCATTTGCTAGCAGTCTATTAAAATAGACAAAGTAATCTATGGCAGTTTATGAATTAAGATATTAAAGTTTTTGAAAGATTATGGCAAGTAAATGTCATCAGTAGAACTAGAACATACATACAAAAGAACACTGTGCGTTCTTTGAGTTTGTGCATAAAGCTGTAGACATTTTGAGTCCAGAATTAGAATATACATATGGAATATATAGCTTGCATTCTCCAAGGTTTGTACATGAATCTGTAGATGTTTTGACTTCGGAACTAGAATATACACGTGGAAGAAACGTCTTGCATCCTCTGAGAACTTTGTAAAATTTGGGAGCCTTGCACTGCCAAAAGAACTGTAGTGCTGATCTTTGTGACTGGTTATTTTTTAGTAAAGGGACATGCATTGCAAAATTGATGCAAGCTCCAACAGTCCCACTGACTATAGTGTTGCCCCTCCAGAGCATAACATTGAGCTACCTGCCCATTCTCTATACCTCAGCAGTCTCAGATCTTGGCTTGGCCTGGGCTATCAGCAGGCAGCCCTGTGTGACGTCGGTGATGCGGTAATGTGTGGTGGAGGTTATGTGACTTTGGTGACAGACTGGTGTTGTGCATTTTGTAGTGGAGGTTATGTGAATGGTGACAAGCCAGTGTTGTGTAGTGGAGGTTATATGACTGGTGACAGGCTGGTGTTGTGTGATGTGTAGTGGAGGTTATGTGACTGGTGACAGACTGGTGTTGTGTAGTGTGTAGTGGAGGTTATGTGACTTTGGTAACAGGCTGGTGTTGTGTAGTGTGTAATGGAGGTTATGTGAATTTGGTGACAGACTGGTGTTGTATAGTGTGTAGTGGAGATAATGTGACTTTGGTGACAGACTGGTGTTTTGTAGTGTGTAGTGGAGGTTATGTGACTTTGGTGACAGACTGATATTGTGTGATGTGTAGTGGAGGTTATGTGACTGGTGATGGACTGGTGTTGTGTAGTATGTAGTGGAGGTTATGTGACTGGTGACAGACTGGTGTTGTGTAGTATGTAGTGGAAGTTATGTGACTGGTGACAGGCTGGTGTGTAGTGGAGGTTACATGACTTTGGTGACAGACTGGTGTTGTGTGATGTATAGTGGAGGTTATGTGACTGGTGACAGACTGGTGTTGTGTAGTTTGTAGTGGAGGTTATGTGACTTTGGTGACAGACTGGTGTTGTGTAGTGTGTAGTGGAGGTTATTTGACTGGTGACAGAATGGTGTTGTGTAATGTGTAGTGGAGGTTACGTGACCTTGGTGACAGACTGGTGTTGTGTGTATTGGAGGTTATGTGACTTTCGTGACAAACTGGTGTTGTGTAGTGTGTAGTGGAGGTTATGTGACTGGTGACAGAATGGTGTTGCGTAATATGTAGTGGAGGTTGTGTGACTTTGGTGACAGACTGGTGTTGTGTAGTGTGTAGTGGAGGTTATGTGACTGGTGACAGACGTGTGTTGTGTAATGTGTATTTGAGGTTATGTGACTTTGGTGACAGTCTGGTTTTGTGTAGTGTGTTGTAGAGGTTATGTGACTGGTGACACACTTGTGTTGTGTAATGTGTAGTGGAGGTTTTGTGACTGATGACAGACTAGTGTTGTGTAGTGTGTTGTGGAAGTGATGTGACTGGTGACAGACTGGTGTTGTGTAGTGTGTAGTGGAGTTTATGTGACTTTGGTGACAGACTGGTGTTGTGTAGTGTGTAGTGGAGTTTAAGGTACTGGTGACAGACTGGTGTTGTGTAGTGTGTAGTGGAGATTATGTGACTTGTGACAGAGTGGTGTTGTGTTGTGGAGGTTATATGACTGATGACAGACTGGTGATGTGTAGTGTTTAGTGGAGGTTATGTCACTGGTGAGACTGGTGTTGTTTAGTGTGTAGTGGATGTTATATGACTGTGGTGCCAGACTGGTGTTGTGTGATTTGTAATTCAATTCAATTTTATTTTTGTTAATCTGATCCAGAAGGGGGTTGCAACCCACAGGATACAGAACATGTCAATTACATTTAACTCTGCCAATGAGTATTACAATATATACAGGCAGTCTAAAATATGATAAAATACAATGCAGCCACTGTAGAATCAGCGGTAGTCAAAAGGTTAACATTATGCACTAATTGAAACATACATTTCAGTTCTACGCTTTTATAATATGTTACTATTTAAAATTAATTAATAGGGCATCAATTCTCAAGATGTGAAATTTCAGAACACAAAAATAGCTAAATAATAGTAAATGTTTTAAATCTTATTAAACTAAAATAGTCATCCAAGGTATAAAGTGAATGAAAATACAAGAAAAGTTCTTAAAATGTTCTCTACACACATCTCTACCTCTTATCCCCACAATGATTCTAATAATTCTTTTTTGTAGTCTGAAAATAATGTTACTATGATGGGAATTCTTGCAGAATATTAATCCGCAAGTCATTGTGGAATGACAGTGGGAATAATATACCATTTTCAGTGAATCTAGGGACAAGAATGGCTTAATTACTCTCATTGCAAAACTAGCTGATCTTAATTTAGGTATAATGGTATCTATATGAGTTCTCCAGGAAAGTGTGTTACCTAATGTCAGGCCAAGAAATTTTGTGTTGTAAACATTAGCTATTTTCTTATTTCCATGTGTAATATTAAAATCAATTGAAGAGCTGTTCCTAGTAACAGAATGTATGAAATGTGTCTTATCCAGATTTAATGGTAACAGGTTTGTATTAAACCATTCATTTATGTCCTGAATGATTTCATTTACACTTTTTTCAAAATTTAAAGGGTTAAGGTTAGTTATAGTGATACTGGTGTTATCTACAAATAATAACATTTTATAATTGTCGTTTGTTATTTGCGGCAAGTCATTAATATAAAGTAGAAAAAGTAATGGACACATATTGATCCTTGAGGTACACCATGTGTTATTTCACCCCAATTTGAGCATAACTAGAGGAATAATTATTAAGAGACCACACTTTGATATCTACCTTTAAGATAAGATTTTTAAGTAGTTTGTAGGTTATTCCTGTTATTCCATAAAACTCTAATTTTGGTAGTAATATGTTGTGATTAACACAATCAAAAGCCTTTTGTATATTGTAAAAAATGCCTCCAACCATCAATCTGTTATTGAGTGCATTTAAGATATTGTCAGTTTATATGAGGCCTTTTCTGTTGATGAGGAGGTTCTAAAACCGAATTGTTGAACAGCTAAAATATAATTTGTCTCAATATGTTTTAATAGTCTGTCATATATAATTCGTTCAAAGACCTTGGAGAATGAGGTTGGTAAAGAAATTGGTCTGTAATTGGCTACATTTTCGTTATCTCCTTTTTTCAATAAGGGTTTTGCTATAGCATATTTTAGTCTAGTAGGGAAAGTTCCAGATAGCATAGACTTATTACATATATAACTCAAAGGAGAACTAATAAAAGGAACACTAATCTTTAATATCTTTTTAGAAACCTTATCATAGCCAGAGGATTCCTTTATTTTTAAGGAGTTAATTTTTTTCAATTTCTTTAGGTGATGTATTTTTAAACTTTATACTAGGAAAGGGTTTATGAAATGGGTTTAGCAAGTAATAGTTTGGATTTTTGTTAATGTTGGAACCTTGTTTGTTGGTGCACCTAACATCTTGAAGAATATTTTCAGTTATTGACAAAAAATATTTATTAAAGCCTCGGGAGAGTTTTGATTGTTGTTAATAGTTGTGGTTATAGGTCCTTTTAGTCTGTTTGTTTCTGCTTTTATAATATTCCAGGTTGTCTTCATTTTATTGGTAGAGTTAATAACTCTCTTGTTATACATATACGTTTTTGCCTCTTTAATAACACTAGTTAAAGTTTTACAGTACTGTTTGTAGTAATTTTTTAAAATAACATCATAATTGTCCTTAGTAGGTAAATAAAGACATCTTTTGCGCTTGCAAGAAATTCTTATACCTGGTGTTAACCAGGAATTATTGTTACTTCTCTCAATTATCTTACAAGAAGGAAAACTAGTATAAAATATTCCTAGATAATTATTGTGAAATAAGTTAAACAATGTATCTGTATCTATATTTCCATTGCAACTTAGTCTGGTTTTAAATTCCCCTATTGAATGATTATTTATATTTCTGATAATGTAAATACGATGTGGAGATTATGTGACTGGTGTTGTGTAGTGTGTAGTGGAGGTTATGTGACTTGTGACAGAATAGTGTTGTGTTGAGGAGGCTATATGACTGGTGATGTGTAGTATTTAGTGGAGGTTATGTGACTGGTGACAGACTGGTGTTGTATTGTGAAGGTTATGTTTTTCACGTGACTGCCTTTGTCAGTTTGCATATTCTTTTTTGATCATTAACTGTTCTATCCAAATGGATAAGTTTGTTGTGAAAAAGAGAGCAAAAAGTTAAAGATGCTGTTGAAGACTGAATAATAGTGTATGGATGCCAGGGTCTTTTACCGATTACAGTGTGCTGTACTAATATAAGAATAACACCATTGTATGTGGTCACGATGTGCTGTAATAATTTATGCATACCAGCACCATTGAACATAGTTGCAAGTGCTCTAGAGTAAGTGTGCCCATTTTCCCACATATGCCTAATTTCGCGCACCAGAGTTTTTGATGCTACGTGCTGAACTGTAATCATGATTAACAGAAAGTGTACCTACAATTGTGAACAATATCTTGTGTGTGTGTTGAGTGACAGGGTGCATGGATTGTGGTTGTGCATTGGCTTACAGTTATTTCTCTTTTTGAAGTACTTCGTAGTGTTCTTTTTATTTATTTATTTATTTATACATTTTTTTTTTAATTGTGAAAGTTATGTAGTGAATATAAGTTTATACTGTTTTCACACAATAAAACCAGCAAATTTACTGATGTTAAAATTATATTTTGTACACACAATTTGTTGTAACTCTTGACATTTTTTGATCTATCTTTATCATCTTCAGGGACTTAATGAACATCAATAAAGTCTATATAAGAACGCAGATATATTCTTAAATACATTAGAATTTGTGCATAAAATGTTTGTAGGTATTGTAAACTTCATTTGTAGTAGAGCATAACTGCTCCATAAGATGTGGAGGTTGCAGTTAAATAGATTTTTGCAGTTCATATCAGGAGGATGTCAAGTTTGTTTTGGTAACGAACATGGCGTCATATGGACCAGTTCTGCACTACTACAAACGAATTTTATAGTATCTACAAACACTTTACGCACAAATTTTAATGCAAGTTATTGTATAATATGTGTTCTTACATATACTTTACTAATGTTCAGTGACTCCCTGAAGACGAGCAATATAGATCGAAACACGTCAGAGTTGTAACAGATTGTGTGTAAAAATTTATATAATTTTAACATTAGTGCATTTGTTGGTTTTAATGTGTGAACTGTATATTAATGCACAGACATGAAGAACTTTAAAAAAGTTTATACTGCTGATAAGCTCTAAATGTACTGTAGTTTCCCTCTTTTGCTGTATGTGTTTAATAATTCTTGTCCTCATTAACCAGTAAAGGCCTGCCATATTACATGATATATGTACCTAATTTGACCCACCTGGTGTTGCCCAACTTGCACACTGAGCGTGATAAGGCCCATGGAGGCATTTGCATCTCCTTCAATAAAGAGGTATTTATCCTTACAGATGGGTCCAGAGAAATGTAATGCATGGAAGAAGGACAGTATGATGAGGCCAATATTACCCATTAGGAAAAATGAAGTGTGTTACTATGAGCTGCTTTCAAGCTATGCAAAGTGCCAAAATCAGCTCTTACAGAGTTAACACTAAGGAACAAAATATCAGAATATTAGTCAATACTCGAAGTTGTAGGAAGGCTGTCTTAAGTGAGGCACATTTTAGGGCCTTTTTTGTGGAAGAGGTCATATGTGCAAAATTGGAAATATATTATTCCTATGTAATATGTTTTCTTTTGGGTAATTCCCTGGCGTCTTGAGTTCTAATAGCCGACGTTTCGGAACACTCTCTCAGTTCCATCTTCATAGGCAGGTGGATGAATTATGACAGGGGATGGGATGTGTGGTGTATTTATACCCGACAGGGTTCTGGCAAACAAGTGGAGGAGCCAATGGGAGGCGAGTGGCTGAATGGGGGCGGGTAAGTGCACGTCATGTTGTGGAAGGGGGAGGTATTTAAGTGCATGTGTGGGTGGGGTCACTGTAGTGTACTTGGTGGCTGTCTCCTTTTCTTGAGTTTGTGTAGCATTGGTTTCCAGGATTTGCTGAGGTTGAATCCCCCATCTCTGTTGATGCTGTTAGGATGCATCTCT
>Ga0123354_10011059_pt1 | contig 13926 bp, 7 predicted proteins | sample TergutLab28metaG_2_FD_97872 | JGI IMG/M metagenome (GOLD analysis project Ga0123354, IMG submission 97872) | Labiotermes labralis P4 segment gut microbial communities from Petit-Saut dam, French Guiana - Lab288 P4 | ecosystem: Host-associated > Arthropoda: Insects > Digestive system > Gut ... | reverse complement strand
TACAGCAAACCAAGAACGAAACGACCAATGTGGTAATCAACATTATAGTCGCGAGCTCCTGATGATGGGCATAGTAATGCCCGAAACATGTTGAGCCTATAAGAAGTACAATAAAATAATAAGCAGCATCTAGTTGGTTTTTATTCTTCAGTTATCCTTAAAGATGTCTCTAACCAGAGCACTTCATTTGGAGATATACTGACAATAAAATAAAATGTCTCTATTTTTTTGGTTGTGTACATGTGAATAACTATGTCCTACATAAACTCAGTGTCAAGTTGGGTAGGCTACAACAGCATTAATGCTCTTGACTTGTGAGGTGCCTGTCTAATTCTTGGCCAGTACAGCAATTAACTCTGGATGAAGTTCTTCACAGTGGGCCAGGATAACATAGTTGGTATAGCGACTCGCTACGGGTTATAAGGTCCGGGGATCGAAACCCGGTGGGGGTTAGATTTTCCGCACTCATCCAGACTGGTTCTGGGGCCCACCCAGCCTCCTATACAAGGGGTAACGGGTCTATTCCGGGGGTAAAGTGGCCGGGGCGTGGCGTTGACCATCCACCCCATCTAGCGCCGAGGTTAAAGGAAGAGTAAAGCTATACATCTATTCCCTCTCTGGACCTTCGTGGCCTGTTCTAGGGTGAACTTTACCTTTACCTTTACTTTCAGGTTATTCACGATTTCCTTCTCAGTCTGTAAGATCATGTGTATGCTGTCACACAGTAACGAAACAGTCAGCGTCGACAAAAGAACGCACGGTAAACAAAAGGACTAACTCCCCAAACCAACTGCGATTTTCAGTATGCCGAAATTAACAAATGAAACTCTATGTTAAGGTGGCTGATCTCTTACCAATAAATAAACTGTACAGGGTAAATACTGTCTGTCTGTTGTACACACAGCGTGCACTTTCAGGCAAAACACATCCACACGATCTACAAAACCGTACACGTCTGCACTGGCACAGTGTAGCCTACATAGGTCATTTGACACCTCAACTTGCAATGATGACATATTAAACAAATGAGAACAGATATTCTTTTCCAGGAAAGCCTGGAAGGCAAATCCATTAGTAACACTGCCAGTAGTAGTAGTAGTAGTAGTAGTAGTAGTTGTTGTTGTTGTTGTTGTATGTAAGAGGAGGAGATGAAGAGGCATAAATAACAAGTTTTGTTGAAAATGGTTATGTTATTTGAATAATTTGGTATGTAAGTTAAAAATCAAGAGATTTTATGGACACGATTCGATAAAAGACGGACTCCTGCTGACTACCTGTATGACCAACAACCTCTGTTCCATAAAGGTAGTACTGTGCCCCGTCTAGACGCCTAGCTAGAAGGCACGCCTGACAAGAGTGTCAATGTCGACATAATTTGCTACTGGGCTACATCATCGGTATGGGCCTTTGGTTCAAGATTCCATAACCTGTTCTCTATAATAAGTTTGCGATTCAACAAGGCGAGTGTAGAAGCCTCCTTCTTTGAAAGCCAACTCCACTATGTTCGGCTTGTGTGACAGTTTAAAGACGCACATTTGGGTTCAACACCTGAACCTGACAGTACCACCTCACTTTAGCATAATACAGTTTTCGTTCAATAAAACGTTAAACATATATGACATCATCACGTCACGTGATAGAAGTTAATAAATGGCCATTCAACTATCCGTAAATAATTGCACATTACTGCAGGAGAGAAACAACCCCACACCACCCCAAATCACTTGCAACTTCTGATATAGCTTCTTTCTCGTCTCGTTTTCCCTACTACAGGATTAGAAATTGTCGTGTGGATCCCTTGGAAGGGGTGAGGGAATGACAACACAGGGCAGTAATTTCCGTAATGGAACTCTGAATAGTCTATATGTATGCCATGGTAATGAGATTCTACCCCGGCCTACCCCCTGTCTTCCTGCATGCACTACCACATTGTTGTTTTCACTCAAAAGAATGGGATCCGGAGTGTTGATGATAGACGGCTTCAATCGCTCTCACCATCAAGATTGATTCACTAATGCAGAAAATATTCACAACCACAGCAGTCAACTTGCTGAGGAAAATGCACACAATTTAGCAGCAATATCTGGAGCAGGGGTCTCAAACAGACGGCCCGAGGCTGCATTATTCTGACTGTAGAATGTTCCTCGGTTCAGAGTCGAGGATTTTTTTTGTTGTAATAGAAAACATCGAAAATGTCTTGCGTCACGGGCAAGAAGAGCTCAAAAATGTTTGATACGTCAGCAAATATCACTAAAAGGATAAAAACTAAATAAAATGTTAAATTAAACAATTATAATATACACAACGTACAGATATCAGTTTAGTCATTAAATTATACAACATTCCAAATGGCGTATCCAATTTTAAACAATATACTTAAATCCTTTATTGTTTACTCACCTCCATCAGGCGCCGAGGTTAAGAATGAGTGGAACTCTACCTCTACTCCCCCTCTATGCCTTCACGGCGTGGCGTTGACAGGGACAACTTTACCATGTACTTTATTGTTTAAGATGACTTGTGTGTAGTCTGAAATGCAACACTCGTTCGACAGGACAGCGATTTGTGTTGGAGACCGCTGATCTACATAGTGCTTACACAGTTAATGAAGAACAGGACTTCCTCTTGCCGAAAAACATTTTTAAAAGTTTGCCAAGAATTTACAACGAATATTTCCCGTTACTGAAAAATCAGGCCAGTCTCCTGAACCTATGGTTCTAACAACTCCATTAAAGCCATACTCACATTCGACACACACGCATACCCACCCGACGTTGGTTCGTCTCTATCTTATAAGGCAATTAACACTACATTCTGCACACTGTTGTCGATGCCTCGAGTATATACTGTTGAATAAACAGAACAATCAAGAGAAGTTGTGGAATTTGTTTCCTTAGCTATGCCTAAAAGCAGGGCTTACGTTAGGCTATTGTTTGACTTAGACCTACACAGAGCATCAGCATTTTTGAATTGCAATAAAACAAGTAAAACTCCGTGCTTATTTGTTATTATCATTTTATTCTTTGGCTATAGAAAAGCATCCCACTCTATCACATTATCACGGAAGAACTGCCTTGCTGTTCTGCTTTTATGGAACGCGTCCAAGATGTTAACTGGAGTAAAATTTTACTTGTGAACCAAAACCATTTACTAAGTTAGTTTTAAGTTTCACACGTGGTCCATGCTATGCACACGTGCACGGTCTAGGGACGATGGGAGGTCGGGACAGCGTTGTCGATATAACAACTGGCTACGGGTTGAAGGGTCCGGGGATCGAAACGCGGTGGGGGCGAGATTCTCCGAAACCGTCCATGCTATCGGGGTCTCTTTCCAGGCAGTAAAGCGGCCGGAGTCCAGAATAGGTACACACATTCCCTCTGTTCCTGCGGGACAATCTGTATCTTTGGCTTATGACTAGGTACCGACAGGGACTACTCTTGTGTCTGTATTCAAATTTATTCCCTGCGGGGCATTTACGACCCTGTTAAGCCTCTAGAAAGAAAACCTACAGCAAATTTCATAATCAATTTCTTACGGAAATTATCAGACTTTTTAAAGAAGTTTTTAGAAATTATGATACTTGTGAAACACCACCTGAAGTAACTAGACAGTCTAAAGCGAGTTTTCCCTGCGTCGAAATGGAAGACAGAAATTAGACATTTACTGCATTACATCAGTAACGGTGTTCAATTTATAAAGCTTAACATGCTGGTGATTTGGCTTGCCAGCCCGAAAGTTGCTCATCCCTGCTCGAGACAAAAGAAACCAAGGAGAATGACAATAGAAAGATATCAGGCAGCCACCTTTTGTCATTTTCTTCTCTGGGCTCAGTACGACATGAGAGTGCGGAAATCCAGCTTGGTAGACTAAAATGTCGAGCCCTTTACGACACTGGCGTGCGTAAATCACGTTCCAGTAGACTGAAATGTCGGGTGAAGCTCTACATTTGCAGCCGCAAATCATTCTTCGATAGCCTACAACGTCGAGGCCAGTGTAAACTTTACGTAGGAAAACTCCTCGGTAGGCTACACTGCCAAACTCAGAAAGAAATTTGCGGTAATAGCTCAACGTTCCACTGTCAAATTCAATTCAACGTTTTCGAAACTCAGTGTAAAATCTAGAGGAAGTTAGCCCACCCGAAAAGCCAGGAAATTTCCACCAATCTAAAACGCGTTACTTTATAGAAGGAGATAATTTTCCGAATAGGTCTGTCTTTGCTGCATCGCGGCAAGTCTGAATCGATTTGATTAGTGTGCCCACAGCTTTCAGCAAAACGCCTCAAAATGTGGGTGCTCTAACATTTCGTACAAGGGCAGCAGGGGAATTTCAAAAGAAATATACGCTATTGCCATTACCAGTGTAACCAAGCTTGCGTTCGTCGAATTTCGGGAACTCCGAGATACCGGAATAAAATGTACCCACGACTCAAAAGGGGAGGGGGGGGCAGGGAAAAAATATACAGATATATTCATACTGAATACACATTAACGAAGAATGTATTCTTATTCATCGTACCATTCAGTACATAGCAGCTGTGAGTTTCTAAACTTAGGGTGCCAAACGTTCTGTAAAGAGAAATCCACCCCCCTTACATTCCACTCATGTCACAGTCCCGAGTAACACCACAAAGCGAAACTTCCTGCAACCATTACTTCTCCCTCAAATTTTATTTTAGTCAACACTCCCAATTCTCTGCAGTTCTTGTTTCGTCATCATTTAACCCTCCTTTGACTTCCGATTTCCTTCATCCCCCAACGTTGGAGGGTGGTTGGATTTGGTTTGCCAGAGGCGTACAGGGAAGATGGCGGTGAAGAGAGATGGGTTTAGTTCTGGAGAATTGGAGGGCTGCGAGTGTCAGCAACCCTTATCCAACGAATCCAGCCTCGGGGGGTCCGGCACAGAGTTCATCCTATGACAACCTTATTCTCGCCAATTATACCATGATACCGTCTCTTGGAGGAACAAGAGAGAGACTGACGAAAGAATATCATCAGTTGGACTCTGACGTCATGTAAACGGGCTGCCCATCTGACAACCGGCAACCCAAATCCAGTTCATGATCTGACTTCAACTCTTCGTAAGCTCAAACGTAACTGCAATGTAAGGATGGGAAATTTGATTTTATGTTAGCGTCACACACATACAGACAAACTTGCTATTTTGTATGGGAGGGTAAAACTTCATCTGTTCCCCTAAATCCAGCATCTCTTAATTTCTTGTCAGTCGAAGAATAGCCTTACAGCTGTCTTCAAGTGCAATACTTCCCATCAGTTTTCACTCAACGGCGAATTACTTGTATTTCAAACTACATAATCAAATCCTTTTATTCCTTGTGGAGCATAGGGCATCCACGAAGAGTTTCCAGGCATTGCGGTCTCCAACTCTCCCCTTGACCTCGTTCCATGATCTTCTTGTGCTTCTTATCTCATCCTCTTTTGTCCTTCGCCACGTTCTCTTCGGCCTACCTCTCCTTCTATATCCCTGAGGATTCCAGTCTAATGCAGTTTTCTCTATTGCTCCTGTTTCTTTACGTAATGTGTGTCCAATCCAATTCCATTTTCTTCTTTTTATCTTATATACTAATGACTTCTGATGGGTGATTCTTCATAGTTCTTCGTTCGTAATCTTATCGGTCAATTTTATATTCATTATTCCTCTTAAGCATTTATTTACAAATATCTGTAGTCTTCTTATTATCTGGTTGGTAGTTTTCCAAGTTTCACAAGCATGTAATAATACTGATTTTACATTTGTGTTGAATATTCATATTTTAACTATTTCAAACTACACGTTGCAGTATATTACATAAAAATAATGAAAATTCATAAAATTCATCTGCACGGAGTCACTGCTATTCTGAGGCAACACAGAAAAGTCTCATGGTTCGACGCCCGCCGCAATGTCTCCATCGAGCTACGACGCTTCCCGCTCCAGCGCACCTCTGCATATTCCCCTGCAGTCGTTTAAACCATTCTGTGCCCGCGAATGTTAGGGCCGGTAGCCTCATTTATCGATAAGCACTTCAGCTGACTGACACAGGACAAAGGGAGTTGGAAAGGAAAACAACGATACGAAGAGAAGAAGGCTCGGGTGCCGTCATGTTAACTTTCCATAGTACTTCTTTCCGAGGCCTCACTGCAGTATTCATAATGCTGACACTTCATGACATTTTTTCACTACAATCCAGTCGCAGACTTACCTTCTGCTGTCTGCAGCCCGATCAATTCACTGTACTCTCCCTCTCCTGTGCTGTTGAAAGCCTTCACACGGGCGTTGTACATGGAGTTGAAGTGGAGACCGTCCACGGTGCAAATGGTCTCTTTGCCACAGTAAACCTCCTGCAAATCACACCATACGTATACAGTGACAGAAATAAGGGTAGGTATAAGACTCTGTTCACCAACAACCTGCAAACCACAACATCTGACAGCTGACTGTAGTAAGGTTAGATAATAAGGCTCCGGTCACCGACAACAACCTGAAAAACACAACATTTGACAGCTGATAGTCGTAAGGGTAAATAAGAGGGCTCTGGTCACCATCAACAACCTGCAAACCACAACATCTGACAGCTGATTGTAGTCAGGTTAGATAATAAGGCTCTGGTCACCGACAACAACCTGAAAAACACAACATTTGACAGCTGATTGTCGTAAGGGTAAATGACAGAGCTCTGGTCACCGTCAACAATATGAAAACCAAAGAATGCGATACACCCGATCGGCATAATAACAGATAATAAGTATTTAATAACAGTCTACAGAATATGCTCTCAGCCTAGAGGACATTAAATAGTACGTGCCCGCGTTTTAAAGCCATGTACCCCTACAATCATACAGTCTCCTTAAGACAACTGTTTTTCAAAATAAATTATTTGCACGGAAGTTCAGTACACGGTGTATGTCACAAGACTTTTTTCTTCAATCAAGTATCGGTCTTTTTTTCAGGCACACGGTGTCGCACGACACAAAATAACCTGTACATATCATTGAAAACATACAACTTTTATTTTTTTTAGCATTCTTCGATGTAGGGAACATTCATGACATACAAGGAAGACTAAACTCTCGTCCCATATAATGAAATCTCTCTGTAACAACAGAACCGACACAACATTTCGAGATATGTGCAGTACGCAGAACACCACAAACGCATTCAGAGAATACATTCTACTCACTGTAAAGATAAAGGCCATGCAGGCACAGTGGGAGCACAGAAATACAGATCTGTGCTCATTCTTAAACTCAGCGCTAGATTGGGGGGGGGGGGTCAACGCCCCGGTCCGGTCGCTTTGACCCTCGGAAAGTCTACCAATTTTAAGCTGGTTATTAAATTACAAATGCTGTCAACGAAAACACGGGCAGGAAATTGTCCATATGGACCAAGAGACTACAGATGATTGAAAATAATGAAATTCAGGCTGTCTTATGCCTGAATTTTATCTTTCTATATTGGTTTTCGAAAATACTCATGCGTCTATAGTCAGTGCACAACGTACGTTATACAAAGGTACCTTAGGTCAAGCCCCTTAGCAATACAAACGCGCATACTGAAGCCGCCAACAGATAAGATCAAAGGCGTGGAATGCATACCCTGACCCTCCCGAACCCCATATGGCAACTCAGCCATCGTAATTCCAGATGGATCCATTTCACTAATTAAGCTACATGAACAATCAGGGAACCTTGAAACTGATATATGTCGCTGGAAACGAAGCACTGAAGGCAAATACACTACAAATACTAACAGGCCTGCTTTCCGTACGGTTATGGAATTGTAGGCAGTTTCATAAGAATGTTTAAATAATAATAATAATAATAATAATAATAATAATGAGTAGTAGTAGTAGTAGTAGTAGTAGTAGTCAATCACATGTACTCTAGACCTTCATGTCTCTGCTTCAATGACACGCCAAGGAGCCATATGAGGAAGTGGCGTTAGATAAAGTTGAGTGCAAAACTTCACGTGCCGGCCGCTTTACCTGCGGGCACAGAGACCCCGAAATCCGCTGTGCAGGAGGCTGGGAGGATCCCAGAGCGCGTCTGCACGCCTTGGAGAAGATACAGATTTCCAGACCCTGACCTTTCATATACATTCAGGTCTCTCCAACAGTCCTTCTCTACAGGATTTCCCACAACAATTCTGCAAGTTCCTACCATTTTCAACATGCGTGCTACAAACACCGCCTATCTCATTCTCCTTTATTTTAAAACTGTAGCAGCATTTTCGTTACACATAGTAAATTACGAAGCTCCTTGTCACTTAATTTTTCCCACGTTACCATTACTTCAGTTGTAGGTCCGAACATTTTCTTTTTTACTTCGTTCTCAGACACCATTAACTGAAAATCACTCGTTAAGGAAGAAGACAAAATTTAACAACGATACAAAGTAGAGTAACAGGTACAAGTAAAGCTATACATTTAGATACGTATTTCGGTATTTCAGATTTCAGGTAGAGGAAGACAAGCTGGAACACTGTAAACTGAATCGTAGAAAGCATCCCACTCTCACACAGCATCTCTGCTTCTCTTACTCGTCAATATAATTTGGATTTTTAGTTGTACCGAAATATCTGTCCTCTAACAACACTTCAAAGTAAATTAAATTTTACATTCTGTACAGATAGTAGACCTTTACCTTAATCTTTGTAACGATTGTTCTGTATTTCGGTTTCGAGGAATTAGCACGAGGCCAGCTTCTGCTGCGTTTATATCATTACTCTTACACAATTGAGCTCGTTTTCTTCTTCACGTTATTCGTTATACCGCGTGTGTCGCGGACTCATTATACCGCGTGTGTTGCAGGCTCGTTATAATCAATGCGGCGCAGACTACTTGCAACGCGTATGCTGCTAGTATTCCCCATTCAGTCCTGAATTTCTTGGAGCGACGCAATAGCTTGCTGTAAACCTACGCAGATAAAATGCACATTAAATACTCTCAAGAGTAAAATTCTTCTACATTCCCTGCCACTCAGTTCGTAACTCACAGAGAAGAAAGTCTGCATGCATCAGAAGGACCAGTAGGTGAATGATGTGTAAGAAACTAAACAGTCTGTATTATGAAAATATAAGGAACACATAAATACACCACGTGGACAAAATGCCATGTTTTAATTTTCAACCTGGCGGTAGGTTTAGTAACCACCAGGTTTTAAAAGGTTAAATGAACCAGCAGATATCAGATAAGAGTCATGCAAATGGAAGGATTTAAAGTATAAAGTAATGTTTCAAATTCATAAAAGTGATAATTCGCATTGGACACAGCGAGCCATTGGTTGGTTACCGCTAATTCCGATATTGCATGTGATACACAAAATGGCAGCGCAAGGTTTACAGCCAACAGCACCCCAACGGGATTTTCTTGATAATGTATTCATGGCTTATAGTAAGAATCCAAATGACTAGCAACAGGCCTGAATGTTGACGTCGGGAAAGGAGGAGGGTATCGTGCAAGCCAGAACATCATTGTCACCACTAATTTGGCTGGAGAAGGTACTGTCTGGACGGGCTAATCAGGACACGCAGGACGATGTCTGGAGTGTAAACGTACTAAGAAAGAAATAAAACGGGAAATGGAACAAAGAAAATGAGGAAACTGAGAACAGGCGCGTATCGAAATGGTTTCCTGTAGATTTAACAACTCCTTACGAAGATTATGTTTAATGATGGAATAACACCGTAATGCGCGAATTCATTCAGATTGGCTAAAAATTTCCCATGGCTTGCTGTGAAAATGGAGATGAGGGGGTGATGAGAACAAGATATCCGATGAGGCCCTGTAGTGTATACTGGATAATCTGAATAACGTATTTGCCCGAATACAAGAGGCGCTGTTTCTCCTCCAAGTAAATATCGAAAAAAAGAAGTGTGCCTAATTTTCGCGTAGATTCGGATTTACTATAATACGTAATACTCACAATACTGACAGATGTTTATTCAGTTTAAAATCCAAGCTATGTATCTAGGAAGTGTGTCATCCCCGTTGTGTGTGCGAAACTAGGAAAATGTATGTAGTCAAACACAACTTAATCACTGATGTGTAATTAATGACTGTGATGGAAACAACTACATGCGCGCGCGCATGCACATAGCTAGCCCTTAAGTTCCCTAGACAACCTGATGATGGCCAATACAGGCCGAAACATGTAGTTGTTTCCATCACAGTCATTAATTACACATCAGTGATTAAGTTGTGTTTGACTACATACCTTTTCCTAGTACCAAGCTATGTATTTCGTACAGCTAGTCTATAAAAACCATATTTTAGTTATATGAACCTTTCACACAGGCAGAATGGCAAAAAGGCTTGCAATATTGGACATTATCACAGCGGCGCTGATAAAGATTCGAGTCTTCTGGGATATGACGCCGTGTAGACTGGTGTACAGGTACCTACATTACGGAGAAGCCTGCTGCCTCCATCTTCGGGAAAGGCCACGAATGAGAGACTTGATCGGCGACAAGATGCAACAGTTTGGTTCACCAGAGCATTTTAAATCACAGGATTTTATTCAATTAGAACGGTATGTACCTTATATTCGAAAGGGGTGTGAAATATGGTACAGGCGAAAATATACAACTTTCTAAATCGAAGCAAGCAACGAGAAATAAAAAACAGAGTAACTTGACGGTATAAGCTATTATGACACTCTTTGAACAGCCAATGTTTATTCAAGTAATCTTATGTATATTGGACCGTGCATCATTGTGATAGTTGAAGAATAGAAGACCAACTTGATGTCACCTGCTATTTTATTTCATATAAGAAGTGAAATAAAATAGCAAGTGACATCAAGTTGGTCTTTTATTCTTCAACTATTTATTCAAGTACTTAAAAAAAGAAAAAGAAAGGTGGGCTGGATAGCATAATCGGTACGGCCTGGGATGTCCGGATATCGAATGCATGTGGGGCCGAGATTTTACGCACCAGTGCAGACCGGCCCCGAGGCTCACCTGGTCTCCTATACCTTGGGTAACGGGTCCCTTTCCTAACTGTACAGAGGCCGGGGCGTGGCACTGACCACCCACCTCCGTCTAGCGCTTTCATGGCCTCTTCTAGGGTCAACTTTAATACACACTCAAAGAAGGCCCTGCAAGGCGAAGTCCCTAATGGTAAAGTTGTAGCTCCACTCATGCTTAACCTCGGACCTCGATGGGAGTGGTGAGCTTGACTGAATAGGAGGCTGGGTGGGCACGAAGCCGATCTGGACGCTGTGGAAATGGAAAAGTCGCTTGTCCCTGCGTAGAATGGACCCACGATTCCTCGGCTATCCAATCCGCAGCCCTTTACATCGACTATAGTATCAGAGTAACAGAAGTTCATATGCAGCAGAAATTACCGGGGATCATCAGTTTGGATTTTGACGACACAATACAAATACCGATTTGATATTCTGCGTTGTCAGCTACAGGAGAACGAGAGGGACAGCAGTGGGACAGTACATGATCAGCCATTCATAGACACGAAAACATACTGTGCATTAGCAGCAATGTTGGATAGTCTTAGACTCATCTCTGCATCCGCAGAAGCTGGATACATGTATGGAAAGCGGGTTCGAAGAGTCTGGCTGGCGTTCTTTAGACAGTCGCAAAGGCGAGTTCCGAATTGCAACTGAAATACTCTCATTTCAGTCTAAAGTACAGCGTCACACCGCATTTCTGTGTTCTTTTCAAATCTATAACTACACGTCTGCCTGCCACGTGATCCTTTTGTGTGAGATTCATGTGAGAGCTACATAACCAAAATGAACGAAGTGTATAGAGTTGTGCCTCATGTACCCTTCTCAGTTCCCATCGTGGTCAACCCATTTAATAAAAAAAAAATCTCAAAACATGCCACGTTATAACAAGTTCACAACTTCGCTTCGTTGTGTACATAGGCTGCAAAAGTTTGACACAGGACCGTAATCGCCCAACACTGGTTACCATGAAAGTAGGAAAAATACAATGTAAATAGTATAGGATGGGGCAGAACGCCCTGTCAGTTTAATATATTGCTGACAGACAAAGCACGCGCACGCATTGCGGTCACGTCACTGCACGTCACGCCATGTCGTGAATTGAGAGAACTCGCCCCACAGCCGACGTATACAATATTAGTGACCCATCAAAAGCGAGCAGACACAGTCACAAAGAGCAGCGACACAGATAGGCTGAGACCCCTCGTACTCTCGAATATTAACCATTTACTATTTTCCCAGTAAAGAAAAGACCTGCTAAAAATGGAAACTTCTCTGGTCTCTAACGACACAACTAGATATCCTTAAACTTTTACAGCTCAGTGGTCATTACCGCGTACTTGTACATAAAATGTAGCCTTATTTATGCGTTTCGTATGATCCACAGAACACAGCAAGGATAATTTCCTTACACAAAATTAACCGGTTAATGTTTATAACAGAGACACAATTCGTGTCTTGCGAGGTAGGAAATGAATTAGTACACACAATGAGGATTACTTTTAGTCTTCAAAGGATGTGACATTGCTTAGGCGGTTAGTCGCCGACATTTCACCGCGAAAAACCAGATTCAATCCCAGGTCGATCCACGTCAGACTTGCGGTGGACAAACAACCAATGGGGCAATTTTGTCTCCGAGTGCATCGGTTTTCCCACCTTCGCATTCCACTACCCTTCATGTCTCATTTTTAGCTATATTTTATTTGTACCAGATCGACAAATAAGAGAAGCCTGGGAACCTTTCAAAAAGTAACGCCCTTTTCGAAATCGGGGGGGGGGGGGCATCGGAGAGAAAATTGCTTTCACTTTGTTTAGTCTTCGAAGGTTAATTTGTGTTAGGATAAGTGTCGGATAAGGCACCACTTGAGAACAAAGTTGTAAATTTTTTATTTATTTCTTGGTTTAATTCAAGACGTCTTAACTTCTGGGAATCTTAACGAGATTAAATCAAGATCGGGTAAATTTTGCGACTTTGCACCTAAATCTTGCGACATCGAAATGCTTATGGAGCTTTCATCGCTAATAATAACACGTCTCCTTGATTTTGAAGGCAGATATATGCCAGCTAGGCCTACAAGACATACGAGTAGACACCTCACTGAACCGCTGATAAGCCTAATTTCTGATATGCAAAATTGTAACTCAGTAACAAGCCTATATCTATCACCAAACCCCAGACGATACGAAGTTTTAAATATTTTAAGCGTCTTGCTCTTCAGTGCAGGAAATGGCAATTCGATACCATTTTAATTTGTAATTCGAAATTACTGCTCTTCTTCGTAACATTTTTACATCTACTTGCAAATTATATCGTTTCTTCTGTAGTACAGATAGTGCAAAGTAAATTAGACATACGGCAGTCGTTTTCGTGTAATCACAGCAGTGACGTAGCCAGGCAGGCAACGCGACTATCATTAGCCCCTGCCCACTTCTAGCAACCGAGATCAAAAAAACTTCAATAACTTCATACCAACACCAAAGATCTCATTTCTGTATAACATGCTACACGAAACACGAGCAACAGGAAAGTAAAAAAAAAATAATAATTGTTAACAATGCAATAAAATGCTGGAATTTTTAAACTAAATTTCAAAAGTCTGCTCCGAGGCGCTGCTGGGGGCTGCACAACTAAAGATCCCTTATATGACACTTTCCCTGAAAAATTTTTGCCACGCCATTGAAGAAGAGAGGCGGTTTGGGGCTATGAATCATCGTACTAGTTGTTAATAACGTAAACTTTACGATATTTTATGTTGCATCATCAACAACGGCAGACATCCCATAATGTCTTTCTGAATCGCGTAACAGTCGTCACATAATGTAACTTAGATCTACACTTTATATAAAAAATGATAGCAATCTTCACCAAATACGAACAAATCTAGAAGGACGCGGTAAGCAGAACATGCAGCACTCTTTGGGAAGACGAAAAGTGCATACTAAGTTTCAGTCGCAAAACCTGAAG
>Ga0123354_10011058_pt1 | contig 13928 bp, 4 predicted proteins | sample TergutLab28metaG_2_FD_97872 | JGI IMG/M metagenome (GOLD analysis project Ga0123354, IMG submission 97872) | Labiotermes labralis P4 segment gut microbial communities from Petit-Saut dam, French Guiana - Lab288 P4 | ecosystem: Host-associated > Arthropoda: Insects > Digestive system > Gut ... | reverse complement strand
GTCTGCTCAGCGAAGGTCGAGGCCTAGGAGTGGAAAGCGCCCATTGGAGGAAGCGATGATAGAGATTGAAAGGAAGAAACTTGATCTGATGCAGTCAATGGGCAACGGACGTGAGGACTGGGACACGACCTACCACTTCTTGATGAGTCTCTGGGAACCTATAAACAGACTTCCAGAGGATAGGCAAATGTTCCTCCGCGTGAAAATTCAAGAGGTGATATTTCAGTGGACCCAAAAACAAAAAGGGACACAAAGTAGCACCAGTTCATTTCAAATGCAGCTCTCTCATTACGAGGATGGAAGATCAAATCAACACTTGACGACCCAATCATTTTTCCAAACTTTCAGCGAGTGACAATTAAGTACAATTTTACTGTACCTTCATCGTTTTTCTTAGTTGACCTGAAGATGGCCGGTCACGGCCGAAACATGTAGCCAAATATCACTTAATTTTGTAATTATTGCATCTTGTTTGATGTGCGTTGTGTATTGACGATGCGTAATATATTATACTAGAGTGACAACTCTGTTATATTCGAAGTTACTTGTTTTTCCATTATCCAACATCCCACACTTGCTGTGAGTTCCTTATCATGATTAAAGAACATTTAACCGAACTGGCAAATAAACATACTGTTATTATAATTTCTTACCTCGCGTAACAGATTGTTACATATAATATCATATATTATGATAAATATATTACGCAATTATTGTCCTGTTCTGTAGTTCTCTTACCTCAGTGTCACCATGAGTCGCTCCTCTGGGCTAATGGACCTTCGAAAATTTGTATTTTGCTACGTAATTGATGTGTGAATTAACTCTAAAATATACTTAAATGTGTCTGAGCTCATTCTGAAGTACCTCCAAAACCTTCCCTCGTCTTTAAGTAAGTCATCTAGAAGACTATGAAACTCGCCGAAACTTTCACGCCTAGAGCTTATATTGTGCACCCAGAAAGTCTCTTTCTGGCAAATAAGAGATTTCTCCACCAAATATTGTCCATTAATGAAAATACGTGCACTTGGTTTGACATGCTTGCAGTTCAGAAATGTCAGCCGCACTGCTCTCAGTTCGGGTCGGCTCGGCTTGCAGTGTGAATAGTCACTCGCTCGGCCCGGTTCGTCTCGGTCCGGTCAAGTTCAGTTCAGAGCGGCTCGGCTCGGCTCGGCTCGGATCGGCTCGATTTACAGTGTGAATGAGGCCATATTCCCGGTAGAGGAAGAGAATTATGTCTTCACTAAAGCGCCAATGTCATCCGTTGCAGCCACACAGCTTAATACGCAATTGATATGGAGTCAATTACAAGGGCGTAAAGCGGCTGGTGAGTGAAGCTTACGTGCGGCTAGATTCGAGATTCAGAATGACTGGAACTGTATGTCTGCTTCCCTTAAAGGCATGTACAGGGTATCCTTACTTTATTTTGTTGGTAAAACGACCTTAAATGTCTCACCTTCCTCATTACTGCACTCTTTTAAGCTTTATAAAGGTTTTTGTCTCACGGTAATGCCTTTTACCCTTCGTACAGCTTTCTTTCTCACGTTCCTCATTACTACACCTTTCTTACTCTTTATACAGGTTGTCTCACATTCCTCATTACTAAATTTTTTACTCTTTATACAGGTTGTTTATCTCACGTTCCTCATTACCACACATCTTTACTCTTTATACAGGTTGTCTATCGCATGTTCCTCATTACTAAACATGTTTCCTCATTATACAGGTTGTTTGTCTCACGTTTCTCATTACTATATATTTTTACTCTTTATACAGGTTGTCTATCGCTTGTTCCTCATTACTACACATGTTTCCTCATTATACAGGTTGTTTGTCTCACGTTCCTCATTACTACACATTTTTTTTCTCTTTATACATGTTGTTTGTCTCACGTTCCTCATTACCACACATTTTTTACTCTTTATACAGGTTGTCTATCTCATGTTCCTCATTACTACACACGTTTCCTCTTTATACAGGTTATTTGTCTCACGTTTCTAATTACTACATTTTTTACTCTTTATACAGGTTGTCTGTCTCACGTTCCTCATTACTGCACATTTTTACTCTTTATACAGGTTATTTTAAGATTAATTAATTGCACTATGGAAGCGCGATTGACCAGTCATTTGGACAGTCAGAATAAAAGCTGCTGTGCATCAATGGATACATGGAGTAATTTTCAATAAAATCTGATTTCTATCAGATTAAAAACAACTAAATCCCTTTTTTTTTTTAAATAACCACCTTCTGACGGCAGGTACAAAGCCAGGCTTCAATTCATTGAACGTTCCTACTGACATTGTTCAACGGTTTTTATTCTTACACCAGCAACGACTTTATTTTTGCACTCAATCAGCAGCTGCTTTGTGTCCGGCTATTGGCAAGATACATTCTAGACTTCATTCAATTTTAGAGAAAGAAATCTGTTTTTTTAAATTCTATTGACCTTTCGGACAATGTCACCAGTACATTCCTTCTTATCCATCTTCGTTGATAATATTCCTACATGTACAGAGTAATCTCTTTCCCAAAAAGGTTTGGTGCTCCATCATGGTGTGTCAACATCCGTCCCCTGTTGCAAGAGGCATATCCCCTGAATAAAGGGATAATTCGTTTTCTAGGAACTCTCTGTAGACTGGTACTATTATAAGTCCCGTCGTAAAACGTGACTCAAGTAAGTACTTCCCCAGTTTCGACTCCACGCTTTTACAGAAAGCGTCTGTTAAAAATTACTTTGTAATGCTTTAAGCCGATTTTGCTTCATCCAGTAGAGGGAATTCTTTGTGACTGTAATACCTTCAAGAGTAATTTGAGCCTCAACCATTAGCAGAACATAAGGCAGAATTTATAACAGTGGTTATAGACCATCACAGTCCTGTATATGGTTGGCATGGTGTACCCAGTGGATGGACTTCACATAAATGCCACTTAATACCAGTACCTACAATTTGCTGCGGGGACCGCGGTAGCACAGTGGTTAAGGTGCTGTGCTACAAATCGGAAGGACGCTGGTTCAATTCCAGATGGTGTCATTGGAATTTTTCATTGATATAATCCTTCCGATCGCACTATGACCCTGTGGTAGACTTAGCCTTCAAGAGAAATTAGTACAGTAACAGGAGTATTTCCTGGGGTTAAAGCGGCCGGTGCGTAAGGCTAACAACCTTACCGACATCTTGGGACAATGTCACGTAATCTGGGAAATTTAATTTCCTGGAACCCTCTTGGTACCTCGGGCCTGTAATGGGACTAATTTAACTTTACAGTTTGTTGCACTGCATCCAGTGAATTTTCATCCACAACAGTTGTTTGCCACATACAGCATTCACTCGCGGCAAAAAAAGGACAATATCGCTCAAAATTCTAGCTTCATTCTGAAACGTATTTTGATGTGAAACTCGACGACATGGATACAGTCGTGGTATTTCATTGTAGTAACCCTATAGTTCCTATCGCAGAAAGCGTATGCACAATACTTATTCTTTGTATATGTTGCACAGACATATCAAATAACACTTCTGCGCAATACAGCATAACTACACTGACAGAGACATATACGAAGGCTACGAATAGGCGTTTAAGTGGTGACAACTCGCTGCCTTAAAATTCAACAGTCCCGTTAGCACAATTTTCGACGTTAACACTAAAGTGAAGCAAGGTTACAGTTAGCTTTTAACACGAAGGGGTTTACGAGAAATATTTCGTTCCAAATTAGAACTAGAATATGCTCCCTGAATTATATTCAGTTCGTCCCAAATCATCATCTATATGAGCAATAAATAGACATCAAGGTAAAGGTACAGGTAAAGGTAAATCAGTCCCGTTACAGGCCCGGAGGAGCCCAAGGGGTTCAAGAAAGTTAAGGTTCCCAGATTTCGTGACAACGGCACAGAATGGTGGTAGGTTGTCAGCCTTACGCACCGGCACCTCAGGAAATGCTCCTGGTACTCATTTCTGTTAGAGGCTGATTCGACCCCAGGGCCATAGTGAGATCGGTAGGATATTATGTCAATGAAAAATTCACTGACAACATCTGGAAATAGACATCAACAGCAGTAAAAAAAAGATAAAAATAATGGGTCCAGAAAACGAAAGATAACGTCACTGCTTCAAAATACCGTCATTTTGGACACCGATTTACTGCCCAGCAGCAAGTGTATGTGCTGAATCTCAGAGAAGTGAAAAAATAAGAAAGAAATATTGATTTGATTTGATTTGGTATCTACTGAACAGAGAATCGATATATGAGTTTCAACGCAACCTGTGTACTTTCTCAGCCACAATGACAAAACAGTCGACTGGCTTTCGCGAAACACTGAGAGATCACTGGCATAATTCAACAACGTCCAGCTGGAGGAAAAATTAAAATAATAGACGGTAGCAATTGTTCCGGAATTATCGTGTGGAGAACGGAGTTGAATAAGGTGTATTAGCACTAAAAACACAAGGCTGTGTGGATTTTTCCTTGTGAATCGACTAATGATGTTTGCATGTAATATACGGTTGGTTGCGTCACAATTCCCAGCGACACATCTTATACGGGTTTAGAACCCTACGGCAAGTATAAAGGGGATGTTTGTGCATGTAAATCGCTACAGTATTATTACTGCACAGATTGTGGACTTTTATATTTCAATTTTAAAATTGATTTCCTAAAAATTCTATGCAAAAATGCTCCGAGATTTTAGCAACTTCATCGAAGGCGCTTAATAATATATATATATATATATATTATTAAGCGCCTTCGATGAAGTTGCTAAAATCTCGGAGCATATATATATATATTCTGACAAAAATAATATATGAGATGATAATAAAGGAATGATAAAAATGTAGAATGCATAGAGATATTACACTTATGTTACTGAGGAAAGATTATTCGAAAAGGCAAAAGTTCGCACATGTTTTAAAATAACCAGAAAGAACCATTTTTGTACCTAAGAGAGATTGTGATTTTGTTCAGCATTCAAAAAACATGAGCCATTCCGAAGTGTTTCGATTGATACTCAAGAGTAGGTCAGTCAAACACAAGAGTATATTAATTTTACTACTTAGATGTGGCGACTAGTTTCGACTTAAAAAGTTATCTTCAGTCCGTTTATGAACCACATTAGTATTAAGTAGCAGTGCACAACCACCAAAGGAGCATAGGAAAACTACACAACATAATTTATCTCAATATTTAACCAACTTGATGCACAAAACTTTTCACAACAAGTTTTATTTCATGCCTCTACATGTTTCGAGCACATGTGTTCATCATCAGGTGGTCAAAATTCCATTAAACAGCCTATGGTATCATCACACCTATAGGTGTGACGATACCAGGGGCTGTGTAATGCAATTTTGACTTCCTGATGATGAGCACATATGCTCGAAACATGTAGAGGCATGTAATAAAACTTATTGTGAAACAAATTTTATGCATCAAGTTGGTTAAATACTGAGATAAATATACTAAGATGCACGGTCAGCAAAACGTCAAAATACGCAATATATTGTTTGAACTTTAACTTGACCGTAGGTAGATGCCTACTTTTACTCCTACAATCGATCTCCCACTACCCACCTATTTGTTGAGATACCCGTTTTATTACTTACAATACCACAGTTACCTTTTTTTTATCTTAACTCGCTGTTTATACCGTGTTTTATTATACAACTCCATTTATTCTGTAATATTTCATTCACGTAAACATTTTTGGGATCCCAAATTTGTGCACTGCTACTTAATTTACCTATACTAACGTGGTTCAAACATGGCCTGAAAATAACTTTTTAAGTCGAAACTAGTCGCCACGTCTAAGTAGTAAAATTAATAAACTGTTTTTTTTGACTGACCTATTCTTGAGTATGAGTTTAAAAACACTTTCAATTTCTAGAGGAAAATTTTGCATAGAATTTTAAAAAAGCAAAATTACTCTATTTTTAGATTACGTTTCACAAAAACTGTCTTTTGGTTTATTTAAAGAATTTTAATAACTGTGGGTTGTTTGGCCGTGCATCTTCCACATGAAATAAAGTGAAATGCCAACTTGATGCAACAAGGTAATTTTATTAATGTATTCTTAGCTCGACATGTGTCGGGTACATACACCCATCATCTGGGGCATTAGATGTTGAGTTGCAGCATATGGTTTTCTGCACCGAGTTTCTGGATGTGTGGTGGTCTTGAGAGCCGCTGTTTATGTCGTGTGTGCGGTACGGATGGTGCCGTGCGTCGCACTGCACCATCCGCACCGCACACACGACTGTGTTGCTTAAGTCTTTGTTTGTTATCTACATAAGGCAATGACAAAACCTTATTAATTTCTTAAACTATATTTTCGTAAAATGTCATCTGAAATGCACACGCATAGTTGTTCAATGTCTTTGACGTTCTTTGGACAGAGAAATAAGAAAAGAAATAATCTGAACTTACGTGAAAAATTGTGTCAACAGAGGCGACTGATGCTTTTGACATTTATCATCTCGTCAAAGACTGACAGTGCTCCGTATAAACTCGCAGTTTAATCTAGAACTTACGTGTTATTTCTGCAAAATATCTTATTCGAATCAAGTTTGTAGTGACATTTCTGCTTCTGACATTTATGAAACTGATGTGTGTCCTGTGTAGAGATTCTTAATGGCAATGAAAAGCTACAAGTATAATACAAAATTTCGCCCGAAGGTCGAAAGAATTAAGATTTCATCCCGTTCTTTTTAATCTAAAAACAATAATTTTTGCTTATTATTATTACTCTTAATACGTGTGCAATTTTCAGTAATCGCCTATATTTTATTAACACTCCTACCGTTAGTGATGTGAAGATGTGGCCTCATAAAAATTTATCCAAACTTTAGGGGAATGTGTTACATCTATTCTTAGGGGGGAGCAGTGCACTTCCTTCTTTTACTTTCAGCTTTCGCAGGTGTTTGCTTTTTTTATTTTGTGAATCAGTTTAATAAACGAATCGAATTGTTATTAATTTTATCATCACAAATATTATCAAAATCCTTCAAAGTTATAACCAACAACACTGTCGTCTTCACTTTTAGCTTGTCTTCATATTTCAGTCAGTTATATAACCGAAAATTGCTATTTACCCATCCCTACATTATTGTACTTTGAGTGTAGATGTCTGTGATGGAATCATCGACGTTCATTGTGATGAGGGAAAGAATTTGATGGAAGTGGTAGTCGTCTGTCTCAAGGAACTCGGTTGTTAAACCAGAGTTACATAAAGTTCAGTTACGGTAGCTGGTGATTAAACGACATTAACCATTTCAAGAATGAGACTAATTTTAATTATAAATCAAGATTTAAAACATACCGCGCAGTAAACACACTCTCTCTCAATTCTAACAACCAATCTAATGAACACTGTATAGACAAATAATCGCTGTTCGTTATGAGAGTCTTATAAAACACGTAAAGACACTCAGTAGATGTAGCGTAAATTTTTTTAATGTCAAACGTGGTGGTACATGTAATAACCATTTGACTTTAAGTGTTAGAACAGGCTCCTTCACAGTACAAGGCTGAAGCACTAATTCCACATTAGACTTACCGTCCAAAAAATGTGGTGTGCGCGGGCATCCTCCTTCTCTATGTCCTGTTGAGTCATTACTTTTGCCTTACAAACCTAACTAAATCAATTGATATTATTCACACAGATTAGACATACAGCTACCACCACTGCAACATACAGACTGACGGTATTTCTAAGACTCTTCAGAAACTACGCTATCAACTATGAAAATTATATTATAGAGTCAATGGTAGATGAATTTTATGAGTGACTCTAACAGGAGAAATAGGAAGTTCTGAGAGCAAAAAGTGTCCCAGCGAAGTTTCGTACACCAAAAATACCACATACACGGGCATGCAATAGAAACCGGACACCTGTGGTGAGAGCCTTGCGACTACCTGCTTGGGTCAAAGCGAATAACTACATGGACTAGCACGACGTCATTCTGTGACATATTTCAGGAAACAATATTGTTCAATCCGACAGAAATATTAATTATTACAAGTATTGCAATAGCCTTTTTTCAATACTATAATTGAAATGAACCTTGATGTTCGTTGTGGACCAAAATATAGAGCATTCTTCCAACACAAATCATTACTAATGGGACAAAATATTTCAATAATACATTTCGGTATTCGAAATACGAAAGTCCCAAGAGATATCACAATCGAGTGGTAGCAACATTTACCAGCTCAACAGTTGATAGGCGACTTGTGGTGTCGCTAGCTTTATAAATTCCAATAATGATTTTCCATTTTTTGTACATGACTTACTGCAAAATGACCTGAACTTGTCCCCTCACACTAGCGTAAAGTATGACTTTCCAAAGTCAGGTGTATTTACCACCAAAGTGATATTACCGTAGACGCGAGAAAATTTTTTTATTTCGGACACTGTTAGAAAGTATCTATTTACACATATTACTCTTACTTACTCACTCCATGGTGCAGAGTCCTTCTTGAGAAACTAACTGGTTTGCAGCTAGTCAAGAAATTCCCCGCATTTCACGGAACCTGAAGGTTCATTACCGCACTCACAAGCGTCCGCCACCAGTCTCTATCCTGGGTCAGCCCAATCAAGTTCATATACCCACATCCCATCTCCTGGAGATCCATCCTAATATTATCCACCCGTCTACACCTAGGTCTCCCCAGTAGTCTCTTTCCCTCCGGTTTCCCCACCAAGACCTTATACACCACCTTTTCCTCACCCATACGCGCCACATGCCCAGCCCATCTCATTCTTCTCGATTTTATCACCCGCACAATATTGGGTGAGGAGTAAAAATCATTTAGCTCCTCGTTATGAAATTTACACATATTAGTAAGCATAAAGTAAAACATTTCTGGTCCTTTACCAAAAGACCTAAAGAACATAATGTTTTAAATCTCAAGCATATTTAAAAACAGAATGTTATATTTCTGAACAACCCAGTCAGAAAGGTTATGTCTACAGTTCTGAAAATCAGGATTTTATATGTGCAAGAAACATGGTAAAAGGTAAAGGTAAAGTGATCCCTTTACAGGCCCAGTGTGGCCCAGAGGGTGGGTAGAGGTATAGCTCTAGTCTTCCATGACCGCGGCAATTGAAGGGGTGAGTGGTCAGCAGCACGCCCTGGCCGCACTTTACCCACGGGAAAGACTCGTCACCCATTTTACAGGAGGCTGGGTGGGCTCCAGGGCCGGTCTGGACGGACGGAAAAACTCGTCCTCACCGGGATTCGATCCCCGACCGTCCAGCCCATAATCAGTCGCTATACCGACTGAGCTACCGGACCCACACAATAAATAAGGCTTTGCATTATTGCCATTACACAAGCCTGATTTTGGGGCCCAATTAACTCCAACAAAATTGATACTAAATAAATATCTTCCTTGAAAATTCAGGTGGAGTTTGAATTTGAATGTTCACCGCAGTCCTAACAGAATTTTTGTTTCTTGTGGTAAACTGCCGTCATAATTCTATACGTCTTTAGAGGTTTTCTGATAATTTCGCCTGTTACATTTTAGAGGACAACAGTTACTGTCACTCCTCTTGAAGGATTAGGTTCAAGTTTAGGTCATAATCTGGGAATAAAGTGGGCTACTCAGCCTCTCTGATTTGTTTTCCCTTCTTCGCAGGAAGCCCTGAAGAAATTAATTTTCTTTCGGAATTCCTTAGTCACAATTTATGAACAGTGGAGAACATAATATGGCAGAATTTACACTCTAAGATAGATTCGCACTAATGATGGGCAGTGTAAAACAAACATTCTGATTATAGAAGGGCTTTATATTTCTTTATTTATGCTCTGTTTAATGACGTTGTTAGAATCTCAGAATATAGAGCCTGGGATGTTCGGATGATTAGAGAGTAACAGACTTCCAGGATGCGAAAGCACATTGTCGTGACTTAATTGATGGATTATCTTGAAAATAATCGATTGCACTCAAAAGGCCACATAGAGAATATTTATGTCACATTGGAAATTCTTACCGGTAACTTCACAATTATATTCAAATTCATATTCGTTTAAATGACACTAGTATATTATATGAACGTCACTTGATAAGAAAATATTTTAATATTTTCATATTAATTCTGTAAAACGTTAAGTCGATTGAGCAGTTTAGTTTTATGGTAGGTAAGTGTTTAAACCAGTTACCTATACAACTTCATCGCGTCTGCATGTATACACGTTTGTGTATACGAATATTGTGAACACGCCAGACATGCTTAAACATTTTACTATTCCAAATTACATGTGTTGAGACATATTTTATTTTAGACGTAGAAGAATCCTCAGCATGTACCACTTTGTCATCTGAAGTACATAAAATTGTATTTTATAATGAATCTTTACACAAATAAAGCATCGACAATAACTTTCTCATATTTACCTGAAAAAATTTTAATTTTTCCTAATCGCAAATTACATTGTTTTTTTCGATGAAATAAAGCGAAATTAAGCCGTGCACACACACCGCTTCAACCCTGTAAGTCACAAATTGTGGTCGCAATATAATTCCAAATGACTGTACAAAGCCATATTCCCACCTCGACACACACAAGACTAGTTATAATTCGACATGTTGACATTAGTTTTGAAGCTCGTAATAAGGCCAGGTTGACATTTAGTTATTGCTTTGGGATTAAGTTCACCTGCTTCTGTAAGTATTTGTCCCTAGTGGTGCCTTGAAACGTGACTGTCAGATTGTCGCATATAATGTTTCCCCATCTCTTGGGTTGTCGGTACGAGTAGTCTAACCTATAGCTACGGGGATGCCAATCAGACATGTTTATTCATGTCCAAACCAACAGTTACACAAAACCCAGTCTTAGAAGTAAACAAAAGGGATTTGAATTTTATGTGTTTTGTATACAAATTGCTGTTTGTCAGTTATTAGTGCAAGTTTATTGACAGAAATTCCCTTGATACTAAACACTGAACTGGGGCTGTTTTATATACAGCCTTCTTTTTATAACAGCTAGGTGACTGAGTGTTCGTAGGTTGAGAAGTGGTCGAGGAAACCGAAGTGTATGTGGCGTTTTCAAACTTCAGTTCCACTTTTCCCAACTCTATTCAATATTCAGAATAAAGAGATTGAGGGTAAAACTTGGAGCCCCGTGGCAAGAAGCCGGCGACTGAAATTGCAGCACGAGCACTATATTTCATAAATTGGACCACATTACTGAAATAAATTAAAGTCACATTAAAAAATTTTTTGAGTAATATGGTAAGGAGTTAAATGAAACCTGAAGAAGACCGGTAACAACTTACAAGTCGGTATTGTGTGACATACCAGAAGATATCATTCTTCATCATCACCTCCATGAGAATCTCAAGTGACCATTCATGATATTTCTCGACATTTTTTAAACAATTAAGAGTAGGCTAGCATAAGTACTGTAGTTGTTGAAAATATTGAGATTTAATATGCAACGCAATTGGTTCATGATAATGCGTTATAGAAATTTTCGTCCATAGAAATAACTGCAATATGTCTACCTTTTACAACGTGCATTCGAATTAATTACCTTTCCTAACAAACAGTCTATCAAAAGTTAAGTTTTTCAGATTATTTTAAATTGCTAAATACGAAAAATTTCCTGTTGTAACGAAAAGCAGTATTTACGTTAGAGTGTATCTAATTGATGTATTTACAGCCTTTCAATGCCAAGAAAGTAATTTCATCGTGTTTTTTTTCTCTAATTTGATTGTTGCTTCATTTATTTCAATTACACTTTTTGTGTATTTTTCATTGTTTTCTCCACAAATTGGGAATATCGGACAATATAAGACCCACTAGCAGGTGAAAAAGAGCTGACAGTGTTTTCAACTCCGTTCGAGTGGCCCATACATACGGCTGAAAACAGATTACAGGATAGCATACATAGGCTGTATTTCGAATACACCGTCCGTCTGTTCCTCCGCTCTAAAGTCTTTCCACACACCGGCTGTTTGAATAAAGAAATCCAATTTTAGGCAATGTCCATTCAGTTTATAAATTTAGAAGAAAATTATGGATTTCTGTTTTCAAACAAATAAAACTATAACCAAAAAAAAAAAAGCGGATTGCAGACTTAGAGCTACTTCCCTGCAACGTGGCCAGATCTGGCCACGTTGCAGGGAAGTAGCTCTACCGATATTATGACCTGTACCGGAGGCTGCGGTTACAGTTTTTAGTACGCCTGATGATGGGTGCGGTGACACCCGAAACAGGTAGAGTGCTTTTGCAGTAAATAAATATCTGCATACTGTTGCATCTAGTTGGATTTTAGTTCATATTGAATTATGATGCACGCAACCATGAATTTAAAAGACTACTCTCTTCTTTCAGGAAGGTAATTTATTAAAAAAAAACTTTTGTTAAAGACATTTTAAAAATCTGAGTTTTCCTACAGCAGTGAAATTATATGAGCTACCCAAAACGAAACACATTAAGGTGCACCATGTACCAAAGTTTTTCACCTATACATAAATTTTATGCCTGTCACATGTTTCTTAAAGTTCCAGCTTCTCCTGAGCACAGAAGCAGTGTGCTGTCGAAAATTTTTATAGAATATTTTAATTGTAGTGTCGATGGAAATGGTGCAAAATCATGTTAGTGACATTCCACATGACTACAGTCTGCTTATGTACACAGGCAATGAACCGTCACTGAAAGTGTGCCCATACTTCCCGCCTAAGGTACATTTAAAACTGGACCAACTGGAAATTTCTGTTATATATCAAGGGATACGTCAACGAACTGTTCAATTGAACTAGTAGCCACGTTCTACTCAGACTCAGTGTTAAGGCTGAATTTCCTTCACAAGACAACTCAAACTAGATCAATAAAATAAGAAGAGAAAGAAGAACAATTCCTCAGACGGTAATAGTCATATTTGTGCATGTATATGTTGATGAAATTGTAAAAGTGTAAGGGAAATATCAAGAAGACATTATTCCATTCCAAGCCTGAACAGATCTTTAGGTTCCCAGGACGTTCAACCTCCCAGGAGTTTTAGAAAATTGACACAGGAAGGTGGTAAGGTTGACAGCCTTAGGCACCGACCACTTTTATCCCCAGGACATACCCCTGGTACTCATTTATATCAGAAACTGAGTGGACCCCAAGACTATAGTGTGGCCAGAAAGAATGAGTCAATGAAAAATCCTAATGACCCCATCGGGAAACGAAATCGCGACCTTCCGGTTTGTAACGCAGTGCCTCAACCAACTGTGCCAATGGGAATTTGAAGCCTGTACACTTATTAAATTGTCTGTGCGGTGCAAATAACGGAAAGGAGGTCAATACAATACAGCTTACGGACGGAGAAACAAAAAGTCGATAAGGTGAAAGGTCAGTTCTTCAGTACCACAACAACACTTGGATGAAACAGAGGCATTGCTCCAATCATATGCTACATAACTTGGTACTGTAAGGGGGTGAGAGGTCAAATTCACACCTAGGACTCTTTACCCACAGTAAAGAACCCGGTACCCACCGAATAAGAGGATGGTTGGGTTTCAGAGACACTGGAAATTTTGGAGACCAAAAGAACAATTTTTTCTTGCTGGGATTCGAAACCTCTCTTGTCTTACTTTAAAGTAGCCAGTATTTGCACGGTACCTGACTACGATGTCTTTCTCCTATGAAAAGCAGGAAGCCATTCACAAAATCCCCGAAGCCCAAATTCCTTAACAAACTAAAAAACAATGTAATAATAAATATAATGTACTGCCTTGTAGAGAACACTTTATTTTATTCTATTTCATTTCATTTTATATATTTCATATATGTTGGTAGCATTTTAAGGACGGCTGGTTGCATCTCCCAGTTGAACAAACAGGAAGTCCAGATCACCTATCATTCACATAGCAACAGCAAATAGTTGAAGCTGCAGAAAACTGTTGCTAGGTGAATACAGGAAATGCTGACTTTGGCTTAG
>Ga0123354_10011056_pt1 | contig 13930 bp, 8 predicted proteins | sample TergutLab28metaG_2_FD_97872 | JGI IMG/M metagenome (GOLD analysis project Ga0123354, IMG submission 97872) | Labiotermes labralis P4 segment gut microbial communities from Petit-Saut dam, French Guiana - Lab288 P4 | ecosystem: Host-associated > Arthropoda: Insects > Digestive system > Gut ... | reverse complement strand
AAATCACATAGTCTTAAAAAGAATATCTTGCAAGTGGTGGCCGTTGTTTGCGTGGTGTTTGCGTGCAGAGCGCCTGGGAGACTGCAAAACGGACCGTCTGACAACCTCGATGTTCATCTTTTTTCAGACACACTTCCCGTTTCCCTGAAGTTCTCAACCCACAACAGAATAGATTTTCGGTCCGGTACTCGGTCCCGAGGGGGGATATGGTAGCGAGTGCGGAACGCACGATGCACCGCTACGATAGAGTGACTTTGCGAAAAGTATGTTTCGACGGCAAATGCACGCTGCTCGTTGGACCACACCATCTTTACGGCTGCGGAGTGTTGTAACGGGAACTTCCCAACTACCTGCACCTTTCGAGCCCAACCCCACCATTCTACGCCCCCCCCCCTCCCTTCACAATGCCCTACTGAAAGTATGGAGGATATTTTGCCCCACCCTGTATAAGCAACATTCAGCTAGTTTCTGTTATATTATAGCCATAATCAGACTGGACACAGAACCATAAATAGGAAAAAAACTAAAATAAAATGCAATAAAAATATTAGGGGCGAGGTCTCTCTTACATTCTAGCGGAGTTATGTGGAATTGCACAATACACGGAAAAAATGTGGACGTTCCAGGATTTTGTAAAATTATGTGACTTGTAAATACCTGTTTGTTGCTTACAGATAAAGTTGCGTTTGAAATGTGAGTTTACATTATTCTTTATTTACACAAACTGGGAAATACAATGTAACCATCTGCCTAATTTGCCCGACTTCGGTTACTATATTTTCAAACTCGCCGTGAGCACATTTTCTTCTCAGGGTATACATGGGGATAGAAAGCCGCTCTCCTCGCAACTCTTTTCTCGCTGAAATCTCGCAACTGACTGACTCTATTGGCACGTTCGTTTTTTCTACATATCCCTCCCCCTTGTCAAAGAAATAAGCCACTACAGGAAAAACCCAGTAAAAACATTCCCACGAACAACGAACACCTGCGTACAGCTGGCCACAGTTATAAACGAAAGAATACAAACCTTATATGGAAAAGAGGCGAGTCAGCACTCTACCAATATAGCCTGGCAGCTGCACGTGTGGATAGCATGCAAATCAAAATAAACATTACACTTTCCTTTAAATATAAACAAGCCAATGCCAGACGACCAGTTTATCTTCTCATCTTTTTGATTGCCTAGTTCGAGATTTGAACTACGTACCTTGGCCGGTTATAACATGGGATCAAAACTTCAAGCACTTCATCACAAACATGTAGTCTTTGGAAGCATTTCTGAAGCCCATTAGACTTAAAATACCCCAGTTCATACAGCGAAGTTTGAAGGATTACGAATGAATAAATTTCTGTGTGAATTATAGTGCGGCTGAGAATCCGAACGCTTCAAATTTGCGCAATACAATCTCAAATTTTCTTAATTTTATCACATTTTTGTGAACATAAGAAAAAACATTTTATACAGAATTTACACAACCTCTTGACATCTACATCACTCCAAAATTCACACGTCTAATTTCAGTGGTTCGTTTGCTATGAAACCGAGAATTGTCATGGCCTGCAGCAGAGTTCCAAACTCAAATATTAGGCGTGCCAAACTGATAAATTCGAAAATTAACGCGGACCGACCATCAATGTAAGCAACAAAAAGCTTAAGTATTTTCATTAAAAATCATTACACCATTAAGAATAAGCCATACGTTTAATAACAAAATGAAAGTAAAATTATTGAATTTAAAGCTTCATTACATTATAATTTCTTTGCTGACGCATGAAATACGTCACCATAAAGGTACTGCAAACCTTTTTGAAGTTTATTGCCTGAGCTGAAATATTTCAAATTAATAAGTATAAAAACCCTTCTTGACACACAACCTTTCGATCGCAGGTCAATTCATGTGGGATTTGTGGTGCACAAAAAGGCACTTCGACAGATGTTTTCCGAGTATTTCCGTTTTCTCTGTTAGTATTCTACCACCAATGTTTCATACTCATTAACTCGTCTATCACCGATGCTAGAGGATTAAACTTCAGCAACTGACAGCGTTTTTAAAGAGTACACATTTTAAAAATTAGTGACCAGGACCAGATTCTATAACTGAAATTAGATCAGAGAGAGGACTGCATAATATGAACTGGAGAGCCGAGCGTTTTGAGACCCGTGTCCTGTAGATACCACGCGATAAGTGTGACGGATATTCCACTGAAGGCTGTCCAATAAAAGCTGCACATTTGTAGGTACAAGTATGTCTCTCATGATCTCAAGTTAGTAGTGTCGCACCCACCAAACACGTTCGCGTGACTAGTATCTTCTTATTATAGGCAGTAAAATATTAAAGGCATACAGGATGGATGGGGTCCAGTCATCACGTCTTTACAGACCTATACGTAATTCCACAGTATTCGTCAGTTGGTCTAAACTTCACAAAGGCGACAAGACACAGGTGACAGTTCCATACGCCTAAACTAAGCGTGTGCATATCCCGGACGCCAGGTCGCCCGGGCGACGAAATTTCTTCCGGTGGTTCCTTATATGCATCTGACTACATGTCACCCTTCTGGCGCCTAGAATTTTAAAGGGGATCCTAGATCTTTTATTTAAAAAAAAATTGTGGATTTCTGGCCTAAACCTATAAGGAAGAAAGCAGGCTCATATAATCCATACACATTTATTTCTTTTGGTGTTTTATTTAACAACGCTGAGAATTGCTAAGGTTATTCTATATCTTCGGTGATGGACGAAAGGATGAGTATGGAGCATGGGTAGAATGATGACAGTGGGAAGCCGGGGTTCTTGGAGATTAATATGTCGCAGAGACACTTTGTTCATCACAAATCTCCCGCGGCCTGACCTGGGATATTATGTGGGCCTCGGTGGTGACAGGCAGTGGGCTAACCGCCTGAGACATGCCACGGCCCAAGCTTTCATCTATGTCCGGAACAAGATACGAATATTTCATCGGCTATGAAGTGAAAAAAAAAAGGTCTATTCAGAGTTTATGACAATAAAATATAGTTGTGATTTTTCATAGTACACTAAAGTGAGGCCATAAATCAAGAAATACCCTAGTAAATTCTGATTTTAATGTCCGCTATTAACCGACTCAATTGTGCAAGGTTCTCCTATTGGGGACGGGGTTTGGATATTTACTCGGCTAATAAAAGAATTCCCTGTTCTTATGAAATCCAAAGGTCCGTTACCCTCTTCAAAAACTCATATAATCGGAAACTATCTGGAGCCACTTGAATGTAGTCGAAATATTCACACCAATATCTTCGAGATGTGATGAAATATTAAATCCCATTTACACCTACGTCTAGGAAGTGCCCTTTTCCTTTTACGTTCTCATATCGGAATAATGTGAAAGCTACTCAATTATTATACCAACTACTGCACATAAAAAAATTTATAAAATTTACTCATTAAAACATTAAAAACGCTAAGACATGTTTCGGTCCTAGGACCATCATCAGGGAGCCATATCGTCCTTGCTAAAGTCACACTATAAAAAGTCACATTAATTTCGCTGTACCAATTGGGTATTGTGGCAGCATGTCGTGTTGTGTAATATTATGTTGCGAAGAGTGTCCTGCTACGGATGTGCATTCTGTGCTTCGTTGCGTGATAATGGTCCTAGGACCGAAACATGTCGGAGCGTTTTTAATGTTTTAATGTGCCAATTTTATATATGTGCAGTAGTTGGTATAATAATTGAGTAACTCAACAACATGCACGGTGTAACAACGAAAATGTGAAAGCCGTACTTATTTGCCCAGGATCCTCTTATCCATAAACAACACAATCCTAATTTAAAATACTCAATTTTTGCAGTAGCCCAGTTACAAATCCCATGGAGTGCCCTGGTCCGTCATGAGCCACTTTTTTGCACATACCAGTTATGACAATTAAATAACTCGACAGGATATGCAAAAATAGACAGGAAATGAACATATCTTCTAGCACTGAGGCGAATTTAGATCTTTGAATCCTGGGCCCTTTTTAATCCACTGGACAGGTCGCATGTTCAGGTGTTCACAACTGCAGAACCGGTGAGGAGTGGCATTACTAATTACCACGGTCCGCAAATATCTGTTATTATATTTCTTTGAAGAATTTATTATTTATATCTGCGTTCATTTTTTCCGTGTTAAATATATCGGTCACAATATCAAATCTGGGCTCGGTCGAAATGCTTTGAAATTTTGGTATTTTTAATCTTCCGTGCGACAAACTGCACGAAAAATTTCACTTATCCACATGTACAGTAGGGGACTGCAACAAGTTTCGGCTATTTATTACAGCCATCTTCAGGGAGCACTGGCATACAAAGGATAATTTGCAATTACTGACTTACAAACAATACTTTGTACACAATTTTTTACATATAGGCTATATCTATCTACGAGGTATCTACCTACTTTCCCCTCCACCTACCTACCTACCTACCTTTGTTGTAAACCAGTATTCAAAATTAGAGTTGACAGCGTAATTGGCATATATTATCTACGACAAATTACGTTCCCTATTAACGTACAGTCAGTCATGTTCTCCTCATACGGAATTTAAATTAATTGCCACATCGTTCCAAAAAATGCAAAAGTAGGAACTGGGTCCGTGGTTATCGTCTGTCTGTTTACCACCGTTTAAGAAACAGGTGTGCGGCCCTGTAAGGTATTTCTGCTACATAACCATTCTTTCATATAATAAAGTCTATTCGCCTCCCATAAATCCAACCCTTCGCCCGTACCTCGGGGTGTCGTAGGTTCGTACTCTACTCTACCCTGGGTCACGCGGGAGGCAGTAACAGGTGTGGAGTTTATACCCTGTTGGGAGTGGCTACGACACACGCTGGCTAACGGGGCACTGGTCTACCCAAGCCAAGGTGGAAGGTACCGTGCCGAGAGCTGCATGGCACTGGGGTAGAGAAAGCAGTGTCGTTAACGATCCCCTTGGGGAACCAGTCCGACCCCCATCGTATGTCATCCTTCCGTCCGCGTGGGGCCCCGTGAACGGTGACCTTATGTTTTTCCCCACTTTCTAGGAGGGCTCTTTTTGGGGGGCTCTGGCAGACATAAATGAAGAGATAGACCAGTGGCTCTGGAGACGGAATATCTCTCTCCATAGGGACCCTGTTGGGGAACCTGAAGGGAGGGCTCCCTTGCTGGGGACCCTCAACAATAGGTAGAAAAGTCTCTGGAGACGGGCATCTCTTTCCATAGGGGCTCCGCTGGGGAGCATGGAAGGGGGCTCATCTACCAGGGACTTTGAGAGATGGATGAAGGGAGCTCTAAGAATGGAACGTCTATCTCTGAAGAGGCTCAGTGCGGAGGGCCTCTATGGAGGGCTCATTTACTGGGGACCCTGGAAGATATGTGAAGAAAGGCTCCGGAATCGGGCATCTCTCTCCATAGGGGCCCCTTTACGTCCGCGGGGAACCTGGAATCAGGAGGGGGGATGTATACCGGGGACTTTGAATGATGATTGAAGGAGGGCTCTAGGAACGGGGCATCTCTGTCCGAGGGGACTCCATGAGGGGGACCTAGAGGGAGGGTTCCCTTACTGGGGACCCCGAGAGATATGTTAAGGGTCTGGAAAGGGCGTCTGTTTCCTTAGGGGCCCCGCTTTTGGGGAACATGGAGGGACGCTCTTTTCTTAGGGCCTTTGAGATCAAGAGATATGTACAAAAGCCCTGTAAGCGGGTATCTCTATCTGTACGGGCTCCGTTGGGGAACCTGAATGGGATTCGCTGGCCGGGACTTTTTGAGAGAAAAGGGAAGAATATCTGGGTTCGTTTCTTGGACTCAGAGGACATTAAGACTTTAAGTCTGGGGGCCATCTGGAACTCTGGTAAAGGGAGAGGGCTCTCCTGAGCTGATATCAGATTATGGGGCACAAAGGGCCCATCTATAAGGCCTAAGTGCATCGGGACCGTGATGGCTCGAACCCAATGCTTATCAAACAAACAATCAATCAACCGAGTCTACTCGCTCTGCATTCCATATATATACGTACATGCATGCTCGTAGCTGTAATAAAAATTCTACTCACCCTTAATACGGGCGGCTTTGTAGGCCAAAAACAACAGCAACCGACAAGCAAACATTTCGAAGAAAATCTGTCACCACATGCAAAGTCGTGGGAGTTACTACGGCTTATTTCCCATAAATCGTAACTCGTCCTTTGCTCCCCTACAATTCTCGGTTCAAAGGGCTGCAAAGATATGACCCACATCACGGTAAGAATTTCCTCTTCGTGATTTTATTACGTTGGAGGAGTTACAGGGAATTTACTATCCTCTGAAAGTTTTTTCTACACAGCCCAAATCCCTTCTTCAATTCGACAGAGTGATACCCCAGAAGAAACGAAAGGATTTCGCCTCAAATCTCACCGTATGAAAGGGACAAGCTGACGTGAAACTCGCGTTGATGGAGTTGGGGTTACTCGCAAGAGCGAGGGAAGGTAAAATATTCATTATGCGGTCTATTGCTGCATGTCAGGTAACGCAGGGAGAAGGAGATTTGCCAGTAGAAAGGGAAGCAGACAGCAATTCCTAAGAAGTGCAAATGCTTCAGTATTTAGTGTTACTCAGCATGACTGAGGAAAATCTGTTAAGTGCCTTTGGCTCAAAAATAATTTACTGTTTGTTCACTCTATTGTTTCCAGTTTTGTAGCGATGTTGGATTAATTACTGATTAAGATTCGATAAAAGTAACGCGGGTAATGATCGTGATTACGCACGGCCTTCACTTATTTCCATTTTAATCCTTGACTTCCTCAGTAGCCCAGGCTGTAAGCCCTAGAAACAAATTGCAGAGTGATTAGTGATCAATTAATTGTAAAGGAAGTGGAAGAAAGCGATTGTGACATAATCTGTGGTACTATTCCGACAATGGCTTCTAGGGTCTCAGGAAAACTTCAGCATTCCTCACCCAGAATAGCCAGTCTCCGAGCTGGGATTTGAACTCAGCATCGCCTAAGTAAGAATCAGCAGTGCAACCAAGTCGACAGCGACGTTTATATTAACCACATGACTTTCGAACCTTCAATTTAAGGATTTGGTTTTCAAAAATAAGATTCTTCTTTTTCTCGCTTTCCTTAGTGAATTTTTGCTACTTTCAGGAAGTCAACTCCCTAAATTCACCGTCTGCCATTGAGTTAATCATCGCCAGTCCATGCAGCGGAGATCACGTACAGATGATAAAAGTAGCTCAACTAGTAAAGAAACTCACTGGTGTCATGGAATCCGAAAGATTATTATCGTGTTCAAAAAGCCCCTCATTTGTCCCTAAACTCAGAGAAATTAATCCATTCCACACTTACTCCATTTCTGTAAGACCAGTATCAATATTATCATCCCACCTAAACGTGCGCATCCCAATAAACTTCTTTCATATTTTCCAAGTAAAATTTTATACGCATTTCTTATATCCCCCCGCACACGCCATAATCTTTTGGCCATCACATTCCTCTTGACCTATAAATATTTAACTCCATAATATTCAGTACAGAGTAAAAATTATGTAGCTCCTCATTACACAGTTTTTCCAGTGGCGCCTTCGATAAAATCCCCCTAATTATTGTTTCTTTTTTACAGGAGAAGGGAAGACAAAATTTCTGAACTCAGTGTAGTCCAGCATTAAGCCACGTGCAGTCAAGACCTGTTTTGACCCTATTCGTAACTTAAATCTGTGAGAACGGCCTGTTACTCTAGAATGTGTGCATTACAGTATCAATCAGTAGGTTGACATTGGTCGATTAAATAAAGGCATAAGTAAAATGTCCTTGTCGTTACGGGGAATAAGAAGGGAAGATACAAGAGTTGAGTTTCAGGTGAAACCCAATCGCAAGGAGTAGGATGTCATAAAGCTTTCAAACTCCATGTCATTCCAAAAAAGTAAACGACCAAGGCCGGATCGAACCAGTCAGAGACTGGAGGGTGTAGAAGGACAGATTGATTCATCTCCTCTTTCTGTATCTCCGAAGAGAAAGCAACAGAGAACTTACTGACGAAGCTGATTAACATAGGCCAAATATTCAAGGTTAAATTGTTCCATTGTCTAACAAGTGACCAAGGAATATGAATGGCTGAGATAAATTTTATTAAAATATAACCAACTAATTGCACAAATGTATAATTCTAAAATATCATTTATCTTTTATTCTATTATCTTATTCATACCTTCTTACTATCAGCATTAGATATAGGAGAGTATGTGACGTATTGAGTAGCTGAGCGACTACCAGTTTAACAGAAGGATTCTGCTGCATGGTGGTTATAGGTCATGTAATGTCTAATATGGTATGAGGTAGGCACGAAAACCGTTGTGAAATAGTATTAACCCAATATTTCCTTCGAAACGCCGAGGAAAAGAGCAAAAAATTTCGATCCCGGTATGCGACTCCTGAAGTACTCACGGTAGCATGGTTGAGGAATCCGTTCGTCTGGGATGTGATCCCGCTTCGCTGACCAATCGGTTCTCGACGTTTAGAAAGAAAAGACTGCCCTTAAGTAGAGAGGTCTAAAGATCCTACCTCTAGACCCCTGAAGATGAAGGTACTACGTTTCTCTAAAACGTCGAGAATAGAATGGTCAGTGACGCGGGGTCACATCCCGGAATAACGAAATTTTCAATTGTGGTAACAGTCGTCCAGCTTGAAAATCGATCATGCCATCTCCCAAATAAAAATTATGTAATGATAGCCATTAAAAATATAATTATATTCTAAAGTTCCAGTATTATCTTGCAATTACCTACGTACCAACTAAATTTCTAGAAGATTTCTATGCATCTGCTACTTTGTTGGTAGGTAATATATAAGTGAAACGTCAGTCTACAATGTATTATATTCCCGTTATTTTAATCCTTGAGTTTAGTAATAATCGTACTATTAAGGTTAAATCAGACAGCAACAGTTTGTGTTTGAAAGTTTTGACAGTTTGCTGATCACTGGGTATTACCAGATAGTCCCACTATCGCTCTATTACCGATGAAGTGGCAACATCAGGAGCCCCATTTGAAACTTTCAAGAGTAGGGATGACCCTTCAGCGTAGTTGCTGGGGACAATATTTTGTTTCCCCTCACAAAGAGTAATTAATTTAGATATTCTGCTCCAGTCATTATGCATATTCTGCACAGTGAACACAACGACGAACAATTTCCGGGAATACAATTTGTCAACTAAGACCTCAGAGGAGATCAGACCATAAGTTTTCCGGGCTGGTCTTAAGTTCGATACAGGCTGAATCCAGTGCAATAATTATAGTAAACTAATAACATTCTCTTCCTCTCCGCATTGGGGGACATCTTTGCTTTTCCATGTTCCTCCTAAATCCCCACAATATTCAGAATCCCAATCCAAACCATGCTAACCCACTTATCTCCGTGTAGTAAAACGGCACATATATTTGTGATTTTAGGTTTCCGCAGCAATGTAAATGATATCTGCATTCTTCTAGGATTTTACGCAGCGTAGTGTGGTAATTCCTTATCGACGTTTCGGGACAACCTATCGGGCCCACCTTCAAAGGTCAATAAGTCCGAGAATAATGCTGGGAACTGCATTCTTCTTGGACCTCTTGACTACATTTTTCTTGGACTGGACTTCTTTATTTTGAAGTTGGGACTCTTGATACACCAACTAAGTGCACAGTGATATACAGCACTACAGGACAGCAAAGGCCAAACAACCACAACTAGTTCACATCGTCGAAGAATGTAAAATGTACTGCTGCTCCTCAGTAAAGTGTATTCGTCAAAAACTAATAATTTGGTAAATTTGTGTTAGCCAGAGGAACATGTTCCCCAAATTATAAGCTTTATTGGGGTGACACATCCCGCTGGGATGCATGAATAGACAAACAGATGGACGGCCAATTACAACCACATTCTGAGACATATTTTATTGTCCATAACGTGTTACATGTTTCGGCTTTTCCATAAAGCCTTCATTAGCACTGGCTTTAAATTGTAAGAAAAAAAATACGTGCATTTTACAGAACAGTCATAATTAAAAAGGAGACTAAGATCTCGATTTTCCAGATATTCAAAATACGTGTTCTATATGGGGCACAACTGCGTTAAAATTAAATATCCAATTACGTATCACAACAATATATTAAAATCGTGTTGTCTTTTGAGGTAACATTTCTACTATTACAAAAGACTTCAGGGCTAACTTCCTCCTTGAAGAATAACTGCACTGAAATTAGGAGAAAAAGTGTAGCAGGCTACTGGAAACGGTGAGATATGTAACCGAAAACGGTTACATAGGCCACTATGTTTAAATATACAATATATATAAGTAAATTTTAAATAAAATATAGATTACGTTTATTTTGATTTTAGTTATTACTATTGCCAGGCCGGAATGTTTATCAGGGTAAATCTTAAGGCGTCAGTTTATTTATAATCTACTGTTAGTGTGAGGGGCTGTTAACTGTAAATATATGTATAAACAAAGGGGATATTGAACGTTTTGAAATGTGTAAAGGACAACCAACCAAAATTAAAAACCGCGAGACGAAACATTTACCTACATGTACATAGGTAGTGGAGGAGATGTACACACTGGCGTTTTGAGAAGGAACGACTGAAGATCACGCATGTTAGTGAAGTACTGGGGAAGTACCCGTTTAGATACGTTTGTTCTGCGTCATAACGACAAAGATTTTATTCGGAAAGACGGTAAGTTTATCGTGTAAATATCTTTCTTCGTCTCTCCATAAATGTAAAACCTCTCGATGGCATTGATGTGTGGGCATGGTTAATTGTGTGTAGTATTTTCATGGTGTAAATAGTTCCTATCAGGTGCCCGTTCTTAAAAAAGACTCTGGGCAATTTCAGAGTTATGTTTGTAATTATGAAACAAATTTAGGTGTTCGCAAAACCCGGTCATTTTTTTTCGGCTAGAATTGCCTAATTTTTTTGAACACCCGTGGCACATTGAAAGACTCCGTTACCTACATATTTATTAGGGCGGTTTTGACGTTTTCTTTGTTAGATTCAATTCCATAAAATTATTAATTTTGAATTCAATGACTAGATCAGCGTGTTTAAAAAAACTGTTTTATAAATTTTGTCTCTTTCTTAACGTACGCAAATACATGCCTTCTTTTCTTTCCTTTTCCTCCTGTGATAATATGTTAGTTGCTTTTCAATAATGGAGTTTATAACTCTGACATGGGAGCAGGTGCGTATAATATTCTATATCATGACAGTTTCCTTTTCTTTTTCGTGGGGGCTTAGAGGGTACGCATTCATGCCATTTACTGAATTCGTAAAACCAGCACGTGTACGCTCAGGACGGCGACAGGATTATTGTGCCATGATAATATCCATGGTAATCTCTTGTCTAGCAAGAGACAAATCGATGTCATTTGGTCAACGGTTTACAGTAATTTCTAAAATCTTCTCTTTGTTGTTCGCTTCTTGTTTTGTTTTTAAAAAGTGTGTGGGTTTTCTCTTATATTTCATGCCCGTGTCTGATGATGGCTTTATATAAAAACCGAAACATGTAGCACGTAATGGAAAATAAAAAAAACCGCCTAAGACGAATGTAAGTACGGCCCATCTGTTTGTCTAGTAGAAGCTTTGTTTGTGGCTAGGTTTCTGTGTTTTTTTAACAAACCTGTGACAGAACATCATTCGGAATGAAGTCTGTGAAGTCTAAATACAGGTCATATTTGTCTGATAAACATTTAAAGTCACTTTTCGTTACAGGTAGCACATATCCTAGTAATTAACCAATTTGATGCAAAAATGTTGTTTTATAATAAGTTTATTATATGGCTCTAAATGTTTCGAGCACTATATGCTCATCAACAGAAGGTCAAAATTGTATTATATAGCATCTGGTATCATCACGCCTGTAGGTGGTCGTCCGGTGCACAGGTTGATAGAGGGAAAAAAGGTAGCACAATGTTTGAACCCGCATTTAGACTTAATTGTTATCAGATAAGAATCAATTCCACTCCTCCAAATGACAGCTACAATTAACGTACGGTGCTGGGAAGTTTAAAAATCTACTCTTAACCGTTCATTCTTGTAATGACATAACTTTTATACATTGTGTGAATACCATTATGAAATTTGGTTAAGAAGACTAACTACCTAGTTTACGTTTTACCACGAGCTATGGCAGACCGTACTTGTACGAGATTTAATGACTCCTTCTAGGACAGCGTTTCTCAACCGCCGGGCCGCGGCCCAGTACCGGGCCCAGGCATCAATTATACCGAGCCGCGAGAGATTCTCCTGGAAATGATAACTAATTTAAATGTAATTTTATATTTGTCAACATGCCACACCGTACACACACATAATTGTACTAATAGTCTTTATGATTATGCCATAATTAATTATTAATACTTATGTTAGTTTAATGTATGAACTTAAAAAAAATTGGGAAGGTATTTACGAGTAAATCTGTTGGGACCGGGCCCTCGTCGTATGAAAAAAGAATTTACCGGGCCGCGGTCTCACAAAGGTTGAGAAACACTGCTTCTAGGATATCAGAATGCCATCTCTGTGGCTACTTATTTACATGTCAGATAAAACTAATTATGAAACCTGCTTGGCAAACGATATAATTTGGTGAAACATATAAGAATGAAGGAATTGGTGTTGGGGTGATCTGGCCTTCGAGTCGTACAGTACATGAACATTCGGTCCGCTAATGGGAAAGTCTGGAGACTGTTGATCTATTTCCGTAACATATTTTATAAGCCTAGCTCAGTGGTTCATTAGTAATCGTAAACAAACCAGTAGGCCAAGAACAATTTCGCACGGCCACTATGTTGTTACTGTAAATATACAAAGTAATGTATTAACAAGCCAGCTATAACGTAATAATAAGAGGCGTTCGTGTAACCAACGTTGCTTTTGAAAAGCAATAAATATTACACATTCTCAGTGTGTGCATGTAGCCTTAATTATCCAGCATGCAAAGCGCATGCGCACTATTACACTGTCATCGGTGGCCTGTCCGGATATACTACATTTTTCCACAATATCTCGTAAAATTCGCGGCTTTCAGAAAAAGATTTATTGAACATAAAATTTGTGAATCTTATGTTTATTGGACCGTGCATTATCTTGATAGTTGAATGAAGAGAGACCAACTTGATGTCACTTGCTTTATTATTTAATGCTCAACATGTTTTGGATGTTAATACATCCATCCTCAGGAGCTTGCGACTTATTTGTTGAGTTATTTCATGGGCTGTATTGTTCTGGTTCGATGTGTGTTGGTGTTACGTTGTGGTTTGGCTGGTGTGGTATCCATACGGATACCACACCACACCAGCCCAGCCAAACCACAACGTAACACCAACACACATCGAACCACAGCAATACAACCCGTGAAATAATTCAACAAATAATTCGCAAGCTCCTGAGAATGGATGTATTAACATCCGAAACATGTTGAGCATTAAATAATGAAATAAAAAAGCAAGTGACATCAAGATGGTCTCTCTTTATTCAACTATAAAATTTGTGATTTGATTTTCTTTACTACTTATGTTTGAAACACTTTTCATTATAAGAAGAATTCAGCGAGATACTGTCATAAAAGTACCTAAGTCTTCAAGTAAAGTAGCCGTTATTCTTGTCAGATTTTAATGAAAATATTTTTTTTTCGACAAAGTTGCGAAAAATGCTCAACTATCAATTTTCATGAAAATTCGTCCATTGGGAGCTGAGTTGTTCCATGCGGATGGACAGACAGACAGACAGACATGACGGAACTAACAGTTGCTTTTCGCTATTTTGCCAACGCGCCTAATAATGCTGCTTCCCCCCCCCCCCCAGGTTTTTCACACCACCCCTTTCAGCAAATTCCAGTCCGTGTGGCCATTACTTATAAATACCCCCCCCCTGCCTGTTTTTTTTATTTTTAATTGCAAGAGGTAAAGAAATGAGTATTTT
>Ga0123354_10011054_pt1 | contig 13932 bp, 7 predicted proteins | sample TergutLab28metaG_2_FD_97872 | JGI IMG/M metagenome (GOLD analysis project Ga0123354, IMG submission 97872) | Labiotermes labralis P4 segment gut microbial communities from Petit-Saut dam, French Guiana - Lab288 P4 | ecosystem: Host-associated > Arthropoda: Insects > Digestive system > Gut ... | reverse complement strand
CTGGATGGAAATTAAACAAGAACTTATATCCAAACATAAGAAAGTGTTTTGTGAGTTTATAGATTCAATAGATTTCGAACTTTTACTACAGAACGAACAATAGAGAGATCAAAGGAAGCATAGCATGTAGTATTACAGAATGTAATGGGGCATGCTTAATAATAATAATAATAATAATAATAATAATAATAATAATAATAAATACATACATACATACATATATGCTGTCTTACAAAACCCATATGCTGGCTCACATAAACAATGCAGCACAATAACTTATTCTGTAAAATACCAATGTTTTTGTGAATTGTGAAATTTCATCTGTTTGTGTTACTTTCTGCTTTTGTTGTTAAGAGGATCAGAATATACATCTCTCACATAACTTAAGCATGATTGAGGCAGGTACTGATGTAGATGTTGGTGACAGATTATGTCAGACTGTGTATTTTCAGTTACAAATTCAAGTGTGGAACGGACTGTACACGTTTTTCTCTCCATATCATTCTTCCTTTCCCTGACAAATGCATTCACTGTGCTGTCTGCGGGTGCCCTTCATTTCAACTTTGAAACTAAACGGCCGATATTTACAAAACTTGGCACCAAACTTTTGCCAGAGTTATTCAATCAAATATCACGATTTTAAACTTTCCATAATCACAATATGGTGAAGGGGTGAAATTGAAAAAAGGGACGGGGAAATAACAGTTCTATGAGAAAACCCAAACGAAAGCCATTTCTTGTATTTGGAGACTACTTGCTTAGACAAATCTTAATACTCTCGGGGAATAATTCACTGTTTAGTTGTAGCACTCTGACTAGGGTACTGGGGATGCACAACCTATTGCTTACAGTAGTCTCTGCTTCGTCACACTAATGATGAATAAAATTAGTTTCTGTGCTATTTTCAATACGCAAGGAGACCTCTAGAAACAAGATATGTTTACGTGATTTTAAGTTTTTTAATGGTTGTATAAAAAGTGACAGAAATTTGTACGTTTCTTACAGTATGGAATAATGTTTAATGACATCTGTCCAGCAATATCTTGTTCATTTTGGTACTCATATCTCGTTTTCGACTCGCCGTTTTCTAAGAAAAGACATCGCCTTTATATTTTTTTCTGGTTTTTATGTACATTTCGCAGATTACTTTCAATCAAACCTGTGACATTTGTATGTTCATGTTTTTAAGACTACAGACTTCTGAAGTGTGAAGTCGTGTAGGAACATACTGCCTGTATCTTCAGACTGCAGTACGTTCGTTAAAAAGACATTAGTAAATTTTTACCACACTACTCAGTGCCAAAAGTTACCAACGCTACTTTATCGCCATGAGGTATAAAATTTGAAATTTTAGATATTGTTCTGTGACTTAACTTACACAATAACTCATAATATTGCTGAAGTGCTTTATTCCATCAGTAAATGTAAATGTTGACTTAGACATTGAGTGGTATTAAAATATAGTAAACAGGTGAAAGAAGCTGTTTGTTTCATTCATTTTAGTGCTGTTAAAATTGGCAGCGCCAAAACAAACGCAAGACAGACAGTGCTAATTGGTGGACAACATTGTCTGTTTTCTGAAGACAACGCCCCAAATAATTTGGCATCCAGCAGTTTTCGAAGTTTTGTAAAGGCAACGCCCCACATGATTTAATAGATAGCCAGTAGCGTATTCGGTATACACAGGTGCTGATAAGTCCTTAGCCCGACCCTGGAAGGAAACAAACTACAGCCACAAAAATTAGAACACTCTACCAAGACTTATGGCGTATAAACAACAGGAATATATTGTAAGTCTTGGTCGCTGTAGCTTGTTTCCTTCCAGGGTCGGGCTAAGGAGTTATCAGTGACTAGGCTATGGGCTTACCGGATGAAGAAACGAGGTTCGATTCGTCGTAGGGCGTGGTGAGTTATCTCCCTGCATCAGTGTCAGACCAGCTGTGGGGTCCACTCGGCCGGCCCTGTGCATTTGGTGTCAGGCTGGCTTTATCTTACAGGATAAAGCGGTCGAGACTGGCAGATAACCACTCAAATACATTCGAGTTGTCTGATTTTTAGCAGCGGTGAAGCAGAGGATTTCTTTCCGTCTGGATATGCGCTACGTCATCGAGTAATCATCTCCGTACTTTTCGAGACAAATACCTTTATTGAAAGGTCAGGAACCGATTGCACATTGACGAGGCTTCGTATCCCAGAAGAATGGAATCCATAGACACAGCCATCTAGTTTTGAAATTTAAGAAAGCCTCTCAATAGAATTCCACTCTCATGCAATATCTAGCGTCATACCTAGACTTAATAAATCACAGGACGATTTGCAGTATTGGTTTTTACACGTCGTTGTGGTCTAGACGAAGGAACCGGCAGTTTTTCCCATGTGTGAAACTAGACTGAGATAGAAATAGGTATAAACTTTACCTCAGGTGTGACACAATCCTTAGTTTTTAGGCGCGTTCGCAAAATTGTGAAAAGCGACTATTAGCTTCGTTATGTCTATCTGTCTGTCTGTCCGTCCTTCCGTCCGTCAGTTTGGAACCACTGAGCTCCCTGAACGGATTTTCATGAAATTTGATATTCCACTATTTTTTTTAATATCTGCCGAGAAAATCTAACAAGAATAACGAGTAATTTACATGAAGACCAATTCACATTTTTTTATTGCATTTCGCTCAGTTCTTCTGAGAATGAGAAACATCTCAAAAGAAAAAGTTGTAGAGAAAATCAAAACAAACATGTAACATTCAAAAACTTTTTTAACAAGATAATATGGGAAAGTAGTGTACGGGCAGGCCACTGATGACAATATGACGCATGCGCGTAGCATACTGCCACAACCACACACTCAGAATATGTAATACTTATTGCTTTTCTACTGCAACAATAGCTACGCGAACGCGCCTAAATGATACGTTATAGTTAATTGCCTGCCTTGTTAAACAATGATTTGGCGGCTGTAGAGATGTAAAAACTATTCTTAATTACAAGTTCTTGATAATAACGTAGGAATGCCTGTGAAGTCATGTAATTGCTAAACATCTCTTCGATCGTGTGCAGGTGTGAGAGGACGGAGAAGGACATTTCTATGAACATTTCCATACATAGCACTTCGTACATCGCAGACTGTCTGACGGAGTGTGTCCTGTCAGATGTAAAGCAAGAAATATATGATTTTATTAGAATCCTTTAGAAGGTACAATACACGTACAATATGATCCACATGCGGTATTTTTAAGAATACATTTCTTAAATATGACAAAGATCCGTGACCCAGCCTTACCCTTCAAATCTAACTGACTGCACGTAAATTCTCTTTGGCTATTTTAAATTAAGAGGACCGTGCAACGTGACGTATTCTTACAATAAATCCGACTATATGCACTAATTCCTCACATTTATTTTTTGAATAGAACTCTACATGTTTCGGACAGGTTTTCTGCCCATCATCAGGAGTCTAGTACTGTATACGCAGCAATAGGTATATGTCATACAGGTTTTGCTGACTGCTTGCTAGCAGTATATTGCTGTGTATACGGTACTAGACTCCTGATGATGGACAGAAAACCTAACCGAAACATGTAGAATTCTATTCCAAAAATAAATTTGAGAAATTACTGCATCTAGTTGGTTTTGTTATAAGAATATCTCTTTGGCTATATTTGTGTAGCTCAAATATTGTATGTCTGAAGAGATATCACAATACAGGGTTTCAACCACAGTATTTTTTAGGTCACTAACACAAATATTTTTCACTGTTTCCTGTAGCAGTAAGGACTCTAAATTAATTAAACGAATCACCTTCTCTCCATTGTTTGGAATATTCTTTTCTAAATATATGTTAGCATTTCTATATTCCGTCGCTCACACCCCGTCAGGCATTTTCCCAAAAATGAATTGTTTCTAACTTTTACATCGTGGATAGATGCCATTTACCTAATTTGGAAGCTACATTTCTTATTCTTCCCTGAATTCTGTCAATGAACTGAGTAGTTAAACCTCAGCATATACGAAAATACTGGCTCCAGGAAGCGGGGTTGATTATGAAAATGTGATCAATTTTCCCTTGCCAAAGTATTGCTGCTTTTTATTGAAAAGTTAATTTGTTGCCATATTCACATAAACTACCAACTGCCCCATAAAATGAGTCATTTTATGTCTAAAATTCCCTTCGCCATCTTTATTTTCCATCGCATTCCTTTAAGATATATTTTCATATAATATTGTGAATAACACCTACATCACTACAACTCTCTTTTCTCTGCAGACCTTCCGAATAAAAAGCTGTATTTTATTTTTCTTCGCCCCATGCCCCTTATATGTGACGTTTGTATCGCATTTTCTAATTCGATAAGCCGCCTGTTATTTTCTTGAATGTAGAATGGTAAACCTGTCCAAGGGGTCGTAACAAATATTTCTCTTAAGACTTTGAAACACAGAAAACGAGAGGATTTTATACACTTTGACCTGTAACACCATACAAGGTGATAAGTTATTAATTAGGTAATTATTTCTCTCTGTTTCGTACTTCCTCTCCCTTATTTTCAAATATTGCCATCAGAACATATAGGATTGCCTTAGCGTGAAAGACCATGTAAGTTAGAAACTCACGTAATCAAAAAATAATTGTGGAAATTTAAAGTTATATTTTAGTAGGTGTTTAAATGCCAATCCCAGTGGTTGCGCGGTCTAAGGTATGGGTCTGCGGTCGCTTGCTTGCTAGGACTGTGGGTTCGAATCCTACCGGGAGTTGTCGGGTAGAGGTCTCCTCATCAGGTTGATCACTCGTCCAGAGGAGTCCTACCGAGTGTTGTGTGTCTGGGTGTGATCGTGGAACCTGCATAAAATGACGCGCTGGCCCACTAGGGGCTGTTGCGCCGTTGAAAGGAAAGGTGTTTAAATATAAGACGAAAAAGAAACAGATTATGAAATGAATGACAAAAACCTTAAAATTTAATCTACTTTCGTCTTCGTATAATATTTGTGATTTGTTTTCGTCTTGACTTGGGTGTCTTTGAACTTTTTCCGGTTACCGGAAAAAATTTATGTAGTTATCTATTAAGACACTTTCTCGCGTGCTCACTGCTCACGAGACATTAACACAGGTCAGGTCTGTCTGCAATTATTTATTGACCAACTACAACAGTGTCTCTCAACCTTTGTGAGACCGCGGCCCGGTAAATTCTTTTTTCATAAGACGAGGGCCCGGTCCCAACAGATTTGCTCGTCAGTAATTTTCCAATTTTTTTAAGTTCATGCATTAAACTAACACAAATAGTAATAATTAATTATGGCATAATCACAAAGAGTATTAGTACATTTATTTGAACGGTGTGGCATGTTGACAAATACAAAATTACATTTAACCCTTACCCTGCCTACGTGGAGAATATGGTGAACTCCGAATAATGCCAGCAGATGGCAGATGGGATTTAATTCGGCGTTTAAGGGGTTCAATTATTTATCATTTCTAGGACAATCCCTCGCGGCCCGGTATAATTGATGCTAGGGCTCGGTACCTGGCCGCGGCCCGGCGGTTGAGAAATGCTGAACTACAATAGTGTCTAATAAATTTTCTGTAACATATATATTACCTTTTTTGCCAAATAATATTTCATATCTATTTATTTTCTCTTTATTAAGACGCCTTGAATAGGGCATGGGTCGTCAGCTGGCCCTGTACCAATGCAATACAACTGATTCTCATACAGGGCAGCTTTCAAAATCACTTCAGCTTTTTTAAGGCCAAAATATATGAAAGCCAATAAACGTCGCGTTATCAGGTAGTGCAGGGGAGAGATTCAATATCATATTTCCTCCCACAGGTTCGGTACACCTTGGAGTGGGAAACATTTGCAACTGATTGGTCAGCATTTTCATTTTTAAAGTGACACTCTAACGTCAATCCGACATCATGACCTACATCTTATCATGCCAGCTGGCCCCCGCGTGCTCTGTTTACATAGCTTATTGAAGTCTACAGCAGTACGGTGTCCAGCGTAATGAACTTCACTCGACAATTGCTTTCGTGTTATAAATCATACATATAGTGGTGTAATTGTATGGCGCATGCGCTGTAAGGGATGGCTGCCTTTTCCATATCTTTTTTCGTGAAACAACTTCAGCGTATTCACTAGGCACGGCTGTTGGGTGGACGACGAAGATGTTCCATGTCCTTAGTTTGTGTAACGCTTGAGTTGCTAGTTGATGGAAGGCATGTCAGTCAAGAGGGACGCTTCTGCTTTACCAAAGTTGACAGAAGAGAAAGAAAACGAGGAGAAGGCAGCTGCTTTGCGTGAATCTGGGCAGGATAACATTCGCTTTAAGGTAACAAGTTCAGGCTAGGTAAGGCAGTGCTGCCATATAAACTATTTCTCAGAAAGATAAAACAAGACACAAATTCTGGTTACTGTAAATGTAAACTTACTGTTGACAACAGTCATCAGTGGAGCTATTTACACTCCGCATTCTTTCTCTTTGTCTGATTTGGTTACGTTAATCGAAAATCTCAATAAAATATACTCCTCTTAATGGGATGTATATTTGGCATTCTTTTTATAATTTAAGCCCTCTTAAACGAATTTGATAAAAGTCAGTATCGAAATCTTAATAGGACATACACTTTAATTCTTTGTTTATACATTGTGTCTTCTTCAATAAATCTGGTAAGAGTCAACATCGTTTTCTGCCTTATATACGCGTGTCCTGCAGGGCAATGTTATGGATGTCATTTAATTGAGTTCCTTTCAGTAGACAGTTTCTTAAGATACAGAAGCCAGTCGAAAGGAGGATACAAAATTCCCATTATGCCCTTACTTTACGCATAAAGTCAAAAAATTAAAGACAGTCAGTGACAAAGAACTGCAGATAATTTCGATATCAAAGTTGTAACTTACATGGGCGGAGAATACGAAATGTGCTTACACGGTGTATGAGAGACACAACAGTTACTGGTTTGTGAGAGACACAACAATTACTGGTTTATGAAAGACTTTCTACTTACCAGTCAGTGTCTTTGTGTAAAGGAGATACCGACATTTAATTACGAAATTTTTTTGAATCCAGCCCATAACTGCAAAATTTATGTTTTACTATCCACCATTTTCTTATACAACCCACTCTACGCCAAAGACGTTCAAGATAATTTTATTTTTTAAATAAAATATTTATTTGTCGTATATGATGTTTCAGGCATATTTCGTACTTGACTTGAACTCTTTACAATGTTTTGTGAAGAATGACTGGAATGTATTAAATTTTTCTTTAGTAAAGCGTAGGGAAATCTGAAAGGAAAAAAAAAGTAGTGTAAAGGTAAAGGTTAGTGAGACAAAATCCTGTCTAGAGGTTTGAACACATTTGCCACATTTTAGTGTCGTCGGCTAACTAAACGTAGTTTTCTGCCAAATATGTGTTTTGTTTTCTTTTGCGAGAATAAAATATTGTGATATAAAGCCATACCATCCCAGAGAATGTATCAAAATATCGTAACAATACGCATTCAGTTTGTTACTGACTGGTGCAAAAATATTTAGTGTTAAGGGAACACCACGTATTCACGATCACATGGTCAATTACAGTAATAGGAAGATCGGTGGTGTAAAGGTCATCTGGTTAAGAGGCTGGGAATTTGTTTGGACATAATGATGCCCGAAACATGTTGAGAAATTGTTGAAAATAAACATCTAACTGTTGCGTCTTGTTGGTTTTCTCTCTCACTTCACAATTTGCTCGCGATGCACGGTCACAGAAACCTAAAGCTTGTTTGGACTGTTTTCTGGGAGCCATTTCTAGTGTTCTTGCCTCTGCTTGTGCCTTTTCCGTTCTTGATTAGACAAACCTAAACAATTGCAGCCCGCGTGACCGCAGTGTAGAAGAGTTTTCTTCTGTATTCTATCGTCATTTATTGAATTGACATAAAAGCATTTTAATACTTTATTTAGTCTACGTAAATTTGGTGTTGATATTATTATTATATTATGGCGTCTATTTGTGTTTGTCAGCTTTGCAAAGCCATTTGTGCAGTTCGTGAAATTAAATAAATAATACATTTGGCTCCAAATATAGGCTAATATAGTCCGTTAACAACACAAAACCATTATAAACTCATCTTAAAAGGAACTTTAAATTAATTTAAATTAATATCCGAAGTGAATCTTAGGGATGTATGTGTTTTTTGTGTTTCTTTGACCGTGCATCCCTGTATAACCTTTTTCAAATGAAGCCAACTAGGTGCACACTACTTGGTGTATTTATTTCAACTTTTGTACATGTTTCGGACAACTATGTGTCCATCATCAGAAGGACTTATTGTATCTATGCGACACTGGTATTTTTCACTCTGTATGGGTCTGCAGAAAAACAGACCAGACAGCCACCCATACAGAGTGAAAAATACCGGTGTCGCATAGATACAGTAAGTTCTCCTGATGATGGGCACATAGTTGCCCGAAACATGTAAAAAAATTGAAATAAATATACGAAGAAGTAGTGTGCATCTAGTTGGCTTCATTTGAAAAAGGGTGTATATGTTGTAGTGCTCACAGGAGGTGGAGAGGGGGCGATTAGATGCTAATCTAATGAGTCCGTTAGAAAGGGCTAGTTCCTGTGTTCGATTGATTCCAGTCTGTTAACTTGTAGCGGTGGCTTCGCAACATACAGTCAGACAAATCTACTTTTGATTGTATCTGTTAACAACATAACTGTACCTATAAAACAGGGGTGCACAAATTCCATTTGCCAGATCGCCGTGTCGAATACATTTTTTAAATGTTGCCCTAATATTTGTCGGATCGTAGTTTAGAACTTCTTTCCTATCACCTTATGGCGTATAAAATTTTGAGATGTTTCCTGTATTTTAAAAAATTTGTGCATCCCTGCTACAATAAATTAATTTGACAGTAATTGAATAAGGCCAAACCGAAAGTGAGTGTCATTAGACTGTTTTAAACTTCAGACTGGACCATAAACTGCCCCGCACACATTATGGTAGTCATGGCAATTTCATCTCCGCTGTTTGTAGGTGCAACTTGTTGTGAACCCTCTGGCAGGAGGATATGGCTGTGCTGACATAACGGTGAGAGGTGACCTCACTCAGACGCCCCAGAAGATCTCATCTACCTCCCTTAACACATCTGTACAAGGTACGTTGCGATGTGGGTTGCATGACCCATAAAGGGAGGACGGTCCATGGCAATTTATACTAATAATAATAATAATCATCATCATCATCATCATCATTATCATCATCTCCTGTCATCAAGCCCCCCTTAACTTGTGTCCCCACGTCCATAATAGTGCTTCGTTAACACTACGTCACGTCCACACCAAACCCTCTCCATGTTTACACATCTTCCCATCCAAATTTATATATGATCTCACTCCATCATTTTAGTTGCGTTCGCGAAGCAGCTGACAAATGCGACTGTTAGTTCTGTCTGTCTCTCTGTCTCTGGCCGTCCGTGCGGAATATTTCGACTCCCACCTCAACGATTGGTATGAATATTTACACTAGAGTTTTTTATTAACATGTATGAACATATTCGAAATTTGAGTCAAACCAGGCAGAAATGACAGACCCATTACATAAAGACCTATGTACGTATATGATCGCCTTCGTTACCAATGTCGTTATGTATAACTTGGTCACCAATATCCTTATGCTTATTGTGATAAATTTCTTGCTTTAGTTAATTTTTAGTCATTAAATCTTCCATTAAATTTTGCGTTGCCACTTTTTTTTAGCGGCCATATTTGCCATTGCTCTTGTGGCTGTCTGTATTATTATTATTATTATTATTATTATTTCATCATCATCATTTATTCTACTATTTTTACCTTGTTTAACAAAGTTACCGAATTTCCCTGATAGCTCTGGTTATGTGAAAGCTCTAGAAGGGCTACAGCTGTGACATACGCTAGCCTGTTCCAACACCTACTCTGCTATCGTTGATAAAGTGTGAAATGTCCGCATTGTAATCATATATTCGTGTATCATGGACTTCACTAACAACTGTTACGTAGCTTCATTTCTGTTTCTGTTACACAATTTAAGAGAGTTACATGGTTGCCAGTAATCCTCGTACGGAAAGATGCCTTTATGATCCGGCTTGCGCCTAGCTGTTGAGTGGAATATACAAAGTATTGGGAGTAAAATATTAATAGCAAGCAGAACAAATCTGTAGAATGTAACATATCAGGCGCATGCTTTTCCACGTTCTTACGGTTAACAATGAAATTTTTCTCCGTATCTTAGTAACAAACTTGCATTCGATCAAAATTTTTATCTAGTAAATGGCGATAATTCATTGGTCTTGCACTTGCCATGTGATCGGTTCGATTTGTAACTGATACTGTCAGACTGTTACATTTAAGTCTTCAATGTTTTCTTCGGCCTCAGCTCATAACTCACGAGGAAACAGTAATAGTTATGCAAAAAGGTCTATCATGGCGAGATATGAACTTAACGTGGGAGTTCATCTGAACGAACATTTTCTTCCGATTTTAAACAAAATCGTGAAATGTAGATCAATTATAGTAGAAACCTGAAATACAGAATTCGGTGGGGGTCGCGCTGTTGTTTACGGACAGACGGGCGGACCCAGAAGTCGCTTTTCGTAACTGCTTTTTAAATTCTTTTAAAATGGACGTTCTTTGGACAGAAAATGTATTATGAAAATGGAGCCCTTGCTATATATTTCACTTAGATAAGAATCGGAAGGGAGGAAATGCATCCTAATGTGCCACTGATAAACTTCGCTGAACCACGTATTACGATGAGACCGGAAATTCAGACTATATTCAGTTGGTTCTGTAAAGCAACACTAGCCCAAATGACGCTTGAAATCGCAGTGGGCTGCCCTGCCAGCGATAACAGCCTGTCATCGCTGCAGTATCTGCACACAATATGTGATTTATACTGTACTCGGAAAAATACTAAAATATGTCTAGATATCAGACTTCGCCGTGCGTTAGATGAGATCTGCGCTCCTCTGGGATGTGACGCAGCTGTAGTGGTAATTCTTTACCGGCGTTTCGGGACGACCTATTGGTCCCACCTTCAAGGGTCAAAAAATAAAAGAACCCTTGACCATAAAGGGTGGGACTGTCAGGATTTCGATGTTTTGCTGACCGTGCATCTCAGTATAATCTTAGTAATTAACCAACTTGATGCACAAAATATTATTTTATAATAAGTAAGAAGTAACGGGGGAACGGAGGAGATTGCATAACGAGGAGCTAAATGATTTGTACTCCTCAACCAATATTGTGCGGGTGATAAAATTCAGAAGAATGAGATGGGCTGGGCATGTGGCGCGTATGGGTTAGGAGAGGGGGGTGTATAGGGTTTTGGTGGGGAAACCGGAGGGAAGGAGACCACTGGGGAGACCTAGGCGTAGATGGGTGAATAATATTAGGATGGATCTCCAGGAGATGGGATGTGGGTATATGGACTGGATTTGGCTGGCCTGGACCAGGATAGATACAGGTGGCGGACGCTTGTGAGTGCGGTAATGAACCTTCGAGTTCCATTAAATGCGGGGAATTTCTTGACTAGCTGCAAACCAGTTAGCTTCTCAAGAAGGACTCTGAAACATGGAGTAAGTAAGTAAGTAATAAGTTTATTAAATGCCTCTAAATGTTTCGAGCACTGTGTGCTCATCATCAGGAGGTCAAAATTGTATTATACAGCATCTGGTATCATCACACCTGTAGGTGGCCGTCCCGTGCACAGGTCCCCTCTCAACCTGTGCACGGGACGGCCACCTACAGGTGTGATTATTCCAGATGCTGTTTAATACAATTTTGACCTCCTGATGATGAGCACACAGTGCTCGAAACATTTAGTGAATTACTAAAATTAAACTGGCAGGATGTCCCAGAACGTCGGTAAGGACTAATCACTATACCCTGCGTCATATTCCAGAAGCGCACATTTCTCGCTATAATTTATCGTGTTTGCCGCCACGGTAATGTCAATTGTCAGTGTCACAGCAGTTGCAGTCCGTTACAAAGTTTCGGCTTTGTGCACGTCACCAGTTCCGGCAGGTACAAAGTATTCCTCCTTGTGCTACTGTCCAGTTACTGCTATAGACTCTCCAAATCGCCATAATTAGTTCTTTTTAATGCAACCTGTCCATAAATTTTGTGCAGATTTTTCGAAACTGCAACTGGATACTCAAGTAAACGCCGTAAAGCTATCTCAAATTCGTGTTTTGCTGCCTACCGCTCCCACCGTTTCATAATACTTCACATTCGTCATCATCCGAACACTTTCTATGCCATTAGCCCTTCTACACTTTTCGCGGAAATTAGAAAAACTTACCGAGCGAACTTGGTCATAGAAGTGTAACTTTGTAGCCTGCTTCATATTAATAACATCGAAAATACAGCAATGTTTTCGCGTTAAAATTTTCTAAATATTCAAATATTAGTGCACAGATTTCAACGTGCCGAAGTCCGGTAAAAATTCACCCTTACCGGTGTGCTGATAAGTCCTTAGCCCGACCAGGAAGGAAACAAGCTCGCAAGTATGTCAGGGACGCGCGCGATTTCAACAACATCGAGACGCGAGCTGTCATCAAGTTTTATATTTCCTGCAAGGCAAGGCGCCGAAGGAAATTCACGCCATTCTGACAGAAACATTAGCTTGTTTCCTTCCTGGTCGGGCTAAGGATTTATCAGCATCCCTGTATCTATAGTACTGTAAGTTTAACTTTAAAAGTATTTCAAGTAGGTCAGAATTGAACCTGTAAAATATTTGTACCAGTCACATCCTTTCACCTTTAAAGTCTATAAGATTCAGCTAACTGCGCTGATCGATTCAGTTCGTAACGCACACTAAACACACATCATCTCGCTCATTAACATCGATCAGCTAATCCCGTGTAGAGAAAAAAATGGCTGTTTTTTTTCAGAAAGATTCATACGAAACACAAATACATGGTGTTGACAGTAAGTACAATTCCCTAATGTTAAACTTGGTCTGTATGCAAAGCAAATATAGGGCATTAAATTTTATTTCTCTTGTTCTGTAACAATTTATCTTCCTGTAGGTTCAACTATAGCAAACCAGGCTTTATACTACAATGTCGTTTGTGTGAAGAAAAAGTACGTGAAGCGAAATTGTGCAAGTTGTTACTTGGGGGGGGGGGGGTGGGGGGGGGGGATTGACATCAAGTAATGCCATAAACTATGTAGACTTACCAAATAACTTTATTGTCATTTGTCCACATTATCTTTGTCCTACAAACCCAACGCTCCAAGACAGCCCGACCTGTGGAGATGGAACTGTAGATGCGTCGTTATCCTTTGTATCCATGTACGTGTTACAACATCGCGACAAACAGCCCGTTCATAAACGTTAGCTATAATGCCATGCAGACTCATCGTTATTCCGGTGAATAGACCAGCCCATGACTTATACCAATAGAAAGCAAATTCTTTCAAGCAAAAAATTTTCTTACTTATATTTGGAAGGGACCCAGTTGGATTCCGGCTGGGATGCCGAATATCCTTCCTCGGTTCCTTCGTAAGTGTCTTTAGTATCGTAGGAAAATGCCATGAAATAATACACGACCTCTTCCTCCTGTTCCTTTGACGCTCACTGGATATAGAGTTTTATTATTCGGCAAAAAAAGAGCTGTTGCTTTTATTACATTGTTTTTGCAACTTACAAGCTGTCCATCCGTATTGAAATATATATACACAGGGTTAACTGACGGATGTGTAGGCCACGGATTACAAACTTACGATTCTTGTAACACACTGTGAAAAGCTCTCTGTGTGCAGTGACAATAAATATAGGTATCGTGTAGTCTTAGAAGGACCGCCTCTGTGGTCTAGTGGTCAGAGTTTCTGGCTACAGATACAGAGGTCCCGGGTTCGATCCCCGGCGCTACCAGATTTTCTGAGTAGTAGTGGGTCTGGAACGGGGTCCACT
>Ga0123354_10011053_pt1 | contig 13933 bp, 6 predicted proteins | sample TergutLab28metaG_2_FD_97872 | JGI IMG/M metagenome (GOLD analysis project Ga0123354, IMG submission 97872) | Labiotermes labralis P4 segment gut microbial communities from Petit-Saut dam, French Guiana - Lab288 P4 | ecosystem: Host-associated > Arthropoda: Insects > Digestive system > Gut ... | reverse complement strand
ACACACACACACACTCTCTGCTGCGCAGAATCCTGATTATAGTCGTGGCATCGTGTAACTGGAGAAAGCAGCATAACCGTGTTAACGTATTTTAATTGGCGGGATTTTCAAATCTATAACAATTAATAGCCTGTATCTACTTACAGGTGCCCAGACTGGTCCTGGGGCCCACCAAGCCTCCTGTACAATGGGTAACTGATCTTTCCCGATGGTAAACCGGTCGGGGCGTGGCGATGACCACCCACCCCCATCTTGTGCCGAGGTTAAAGGAAGAGTAGAGCTATACCTCTACCCCCCTCTCTGGGTCTTCGTGGCCCGTTCCAGGATGAACTTTACCTTTATCCACTTACAGGACTGAATCCCTGAAGACTGTAGGTTCTGCTGAACATCATAGGGTTACAGGAATTGTGTTAATTAATGGTTTCTAAGAAGTGCGTTAACATAATTGCATTCCGTTTGGGCTCACCGTTAGCAACGGAATTTTCGTTAAGAGTCCGTATACGTTCGTTTTGCTTCTGAGAGTGAAATCACTTAACAATCAACTGTTATATTTGGTGCAGTTCTGACACAAAGCAATGTTTCCCTGTTAGATTTGAACTTGTTAAAGCAGTGTTTCAGACGATCATATGTGACGCTGTGCCACTTGACCAGTGGACACCGACGTTTCGAAAGACCGTCATGCCTTCCTCATCAAGGATCAAGAAGCCCAAGAAGAGAAGCATCGTTGTTTGGGTTGAGGTTATGTATTTTTGGCAAAGCTTATCTGTAACCATTTCTCGTCAAAATTTCAACGGTCTTATGTTCGTATTAAATCAGATACAATAGGAAATAGGTTTTCATATTGGGAGATTTGGCTCAGGACTGTATCCTGTAAACATAGCTGTTATTCATGATGTTCAGCCTTGACGATTTACTGCTACACAGTAAAGAGGCAGTACCGACAGAAAAGTACATATATTTTTAACCAATAAACATAATGCGGTTTACACTGGAATAAAAATACTTTTCAAAAGCTATACGAAAAAACAGGGGAAACAAAGGTTGTTGAAATATCCCACGTGGCTTTAGCAAGTGTTAAACGAGTCTAGGAAGTGACGTCATTTGTCATGGCGTTGCTAGCACCAAATTCTCACCCTGGTCCATGTGGGATCAACTAAACTGTTTCACAGATGTTTCTGTCTGTCTGTCGTTCTAGATCCGTGGGAAACCTCATGTTTCGCACATGCAGCAATGGAGTTACAGCTGCACATTTGTCACCAACACTTAATTATGATGCAATTCAACAACGATTCTTGTTCTTGGAGCCACAGTCCGCTACGACCCTTTCCGCCCTCTTATGTACGGGTTTTAACCATTTAAAACATGCTATGAATAACATGTATTGCGAGCTTTAACATTAAAGAATCCCGCATTTTGCCAACAGAAGGTGCACATGTATTATGTACGATTCTCACAACAAACAGCGATTATTTCCCTAACAGCATTAACCAGTTGGTCTCTCTTAAGAGGGATGAGATATATTCTGGGGATAGAAACCGAAGTTTCAAATAGTTTCAAATATTATGCGCGTCTGTCACAAACTTGTAGGCTTAAATCGTGCTTCTGTTCGGGAAAACTCAATCTCGAATCTCGGCTCGCAGCCTGACAGAGTTTTATGATTTTCCTCAGTGCCACCATATAAAAGGAATACAAAACCTAATTTAAAAACTGCCATAAGCAGAGGTTTTCATCCACTGCATAAACCTTCTCACAGATTTTTTTAAAATCTAATGTGAAAATCCTTCACAAAAAGGACGTCGGTGGGTAATTTTGTGTATTATGGAGTATGACCACGCGGTCTAAGGCGTGGGTCTGCAGCCAATCGACTGTTGGGATTGCGGGTTCAAATCCCGCCAGGAGAATGGATGTCTTGTCTCTTGTGAGTGTTGTGTGTTGTCAGGTGGAGGTCTCTGGGTCGGGCTGATCACTCGTCCAGAGGAGTCCCATCGAGTGTGGTGTGCCTGAGTGTGATCGTGAAGCCTCGGTAATGTGGAAGGCCTGCCCACTAAAGGCTGCTGCGCCATGGAAAGAAAAAGTAGTATGGAGTACTATAGTACAGAACACACCGGTAGTGCACAAAATCTCTTACACCAGGTCGCCTGGGCGACTAGTTTTTTTACATGGCGCCTAATATTTGTAGGTCCTCCGTATGGAACTTTCTTAATGTCACCCTTCTGGCGCCTAAAATTTAGACATGGCTTCAAAATTTTTTGAAAATATTTGCGCCCCTGGAGTCCACCTCTCCAAACTCGAGACTAGAGTGAAACTTGTTATATGTAGTAACAGCCTACTGTTCTTACTTTGCATATGTATTCAGATGTGGTTAACGTACATACCGGTAAAAGAAGGCCTACGGAATAATAATAATAACTGCAACTGAGTTGTCATTCGGTGGCAGTAGTCCTTAAACTAGTACAGACAAAACAAGAATACATATACATAAACGAAACAAAAAAAAACACAGTACAAACATTACAAAATACAGTAAATACAAGAACGCATATTACCAAAACACACATTACAAACCCCACACACACACCCACACATTACAAAACAAGTTAAAACAACCCAGTTCAAGATACGCCCAAATGAAATAGTCACAATATAATCGGGTACCCTCAGTATTGGGCGTTGTACATTAGGTCCGCAGTAGAAAACAAACACACAGTAGCACTATGCTTCCCGATGTCCTGTGGAAACACGAGTGTATGGACAGACACATAGGCAGAGGGGAGAGTGCGATTGCTACCGAGCACCGGACCATTTGACAGGAGTGCAGTTCACAACATCCCGTTCTGAAACCTTCAGATACGGCGGATCTGTTGCAATACATGTCCCGATACTTGTAGTTCAAGGGCCGAAATAATGCGCCACGGGTCTATGGTACACAGGTGAGTCACGAAAAGGGTAGGGGGGGAGGCAGGCTAAAAAAACAAACTTTCAAACACGTAGTGAATACGGGACGCACAATTTAACTTGCTTTCTGTCGCATAAATCATGTTCTCTCATGAATCTCCGTAAGAACACATATGTGATTCTACTGCTGATACACCAATAACAAACACATAGAAAAGCGGTAATAAGAAATCAAATTTTATATGTTGTTTACCGAGCATCTCGATACATCTGTGTAATAAAAACCAGCTTTATGCACTATTTGTCTTCAGTTAATTTCGTCAATCAACTTCTACATGTTTCGGGCAGATTTGTGGCCATCATCAGGAGGTATACGGTATATATACATGTGGGGTACTGTTGTTGTATATGCAGTACACCTCCTGATGATGGGCTATAAATATGCCCGAAACATGTAGAGGTTGATAGACGTAATAAACTGAGGATAAATTTGCATCAAGTTGGTTTTTATTACACAGAAGAAATCAAATGTAAAAACAGCACTACTACTGCTGCTGCTGCTGCTGCTGCTGCTGCTGCTGCTGCTGCTACTAACAATAATAATAATAATAATAATATGACTGTTAAAGAAGGAATTGTTAAGACAGGTAAGTTATTGCTGAATATACCGATAGAACTTTTCCATTCAATTCAGTCTACTGGCATGCAGGATTAGCAGTCTGAGGCCACAAGGCTAAATGAACACTCGAATGTAACAAAACATAAATACATGGACAGAGCAAAATTTATAAAGGAAGAAAAAGCAAAAAGCAAGTAAAAAACATAACCAAATTAAAGCTACAATTCCCAAGGAACGCCACCGACCGAACTACAGCGTAAAATCTGTTAAGAGTTTTGATATACTTAACAAAATATCCACATCCAACAAATTGTTAATTAAAACAGACCTTCCACGGAATATACCAATACACCAGTACACCAATACACCAGTACACCAATATACCAATACACCAGTACACCAATACACCAGTACACCAATACACCAATATACCAATACACCAGTACACCAATACACCAGTACACCAATACACCAGTACACCAATACACCAGTACACCAATATACCATTATACCAATATACCATTATACCAATATACCCACTGATGACATCACCCGCCGAATCGCATCTATCGGACTGGCAATTGCGACGCTAAACAACGACAAAAACCAAATTAAAATCTCTGAAATTTCAATTTGGCACAGCAAGGCCGACAGTTTCCAAACGGCTGGGGCAAAACTCTGAACCACTCTAACATAAAGTACAAAAATGACACACAGGTGACGTTCCGACCGATTAAAGTATGGAATTTAAAGTAATTTAAGGCATTAACGTAACTTTATTCGGAGGGTCTGAAAAACGATGATGACAAACACGAACTTTGGTAGACGCGCTCAAGCTTACTGGCTTTAGCAGACGGAATGGAATTCCATGCAGCTGGGGCATACTCTAACGTAGGCCTAACTATTGTGCAATATAACTTCACAAGGTTCTGCAGCGAGGAAAAAGAAAGGTTAATGTTTTAGTTAACCCTAGCAACCTGAGAAAATAAGTAATCCACATGATGGTGGAAATGCAGTTTGGAGTCAACACATACTGCCAACTACTTGATGCAGTAAGTGCATGTGACATACAAATTTGTAACTTAATCGAAACCGAGCAAATTCACCCTATATCACGCCATGAAGGCACAGAGGGGGGAGGAGAGGTATAGCTGTATTCTACTCATTCACAACCTCGGCGCTAGAAGCCACGACCCGGCCGCTTTGCCGCCCCCCCCCCCCAAAAAAAAGGCAGCACCTATTGTACAGAAAGCTGGGTGGACCCTGGGGCGGTCTGGACGGATGAGGAAAATCTCGCCCCCACACGGGTTCGAACCCCCGATCGTCCAGTCCGTTGCAAGTCGCTACACCGACTACGCTAACCTGGCCTCCTTATTACAACGGTATTCCTTTCTACAGTACTGATCTACTGGAGCTAGGCATGTGACTGTATGTTGAGACAGATCGCAAACATAGAAAACGATTGTAGCAAAGACTTCAAAACGTGGCGATGATAAGAAACTTCCAGGTTACATCCGACAGTTTTATATACTGAACTTTTACTCAAGTAAGTAAGTACTCATATATGTATCCTAAGTTTTACACAGAAATAAAGAGAAAAAGAAAACTAGCTTCCAGTTTCGCTCCCAATTCCCTGCATTAGCTGCATACAATGCCATAGGTTGAGTGAGTGGATGTTTTCCCTGACCTCTGAGAACGTTTCCATGATAGTACTGTTAACATGGGCACACCAACGTTTGTCGTCGGCCAACAGAGATAACAGTGATGTCAAAGTGCGTAATTCTATCTGGTTCCATTCACAAATGGAAGAATGTTGATACAGTGAACATCGTGTTGACATGCAGACGCCAATAAGACTGGCGACTTCTTGTCGCTGGTTACCAACATCACCAATCGTCATCACTGTTCAGAAGTGGGCAGCCAAAGCGACGTTTCGGAGCACGTTGTTTTAATTTTTAAGTTCAAGTCCGGTAGCATAGGCAAGTTGTGGCCAAAAAAAAAAAAAGATATTGTCATTGTCAGAACTACAATGTTGAATTATCCTAGTATCTGCCCCGAACAACAGGGTAAAACAACGACAAAAGGCACTTAGAACAGTCTGTCTGCGGACCGAGATTTGAAACCGTGAAAAACTGTAGGTCCCCCAGAACGACAAACTTCCACACACTCACTTCGAAGACACTACCATGCTGTTTACGTCGTTCGGGTTCCAGAAACTCGCAGAGTTCAGTCTCACTATATAAACAAAACCTGTCGAATCGTTAACTGCAGATGATGTTGAGGGCAGGCATGTCGCGCAGTGGGATGGTGCGTTTCGTGACAGGAAACGAAATCAGCGCTGGGCAGCTCACGTGCGAGACAACTGTTGGGAGGCGATCCCACTGCAATCGGATCTAGCGGCAGCTCCTTTGTTCCATGTTGTGACACAATCGCAAATTTCCCTGTTGCAGAGCGGATATGAATAGACTGTTTGTTTAAGAAATGTGCGTGGTATATTAGTTTATATTATCTAGCTAGCCTATTGACACATAAGACGGATATTGAATATTATGACCTTCTGAGTTATAACGCCGTACGGATTGGTACACCACCAACATTTCAGAGGCAAGTACAGCGTCTGTCTTTAGGGTCGTCCGTTTAATATTCGTTATTTGTAAGTAGGTAGGGTTTCACCCTTTTTATAGGCAACGAAGGCCCTTAGGGTGAGTAGAGGTACAGCTCTACTCTTTCTAGGACTTCGGCACTCTAGATGGGGGTGGGGGGTCAGCCCCACACCTCGGCCGCCTCTACCCCCGGGAAAGACCCGGTACCCATTGCACAGGAGGCTGGGTGGGCTCCAGCGCCGGTCTGGACGGGCGGAAAATCTCGTCCCCACCGGGATTCGATCCCGGACCGTCCAGCCCGTAGTCAGTCGCTACTCTGACTAAGCTACCCGGCCCACGTTATTCGTAAGTCCCTCCATTAAACGCTAAATAACTGATGCAACAACAGAAATTAGTTAAATAGTCAGAGACGACAACTTAATACATAAATGACGTAACAAACGGTAACAAACGTTCCCATTCTTCGATAACGTACTAAATAAACTGGTGTTCACTAATTGGGGTCTGCTAATTACAAGAATGACACAGTTGTAACACGCACAATAACACTATTTATTAAAACCAACTATTATTCACCACAGTGTGTACATTAAATCATACCTTTTGCTCCGACGCGTTTCGGCATCCATTGATGCCATCTTCAGGGAGTTCAGCCTTACTGCAGTTTCTTCTCAACACATCCGAATGGTGACTTCATGCGAGCGACTTCGGAATGACTAAAAGCACTTAATATCCATCTGTTATGTGAATACCAAGAACCCCCTGCAGATGGCATCAATGGATGCCGAAACATGTCCGCGTGAAGATTTGTATGTGATTTAATACAAAATACGGTGCATAAAATTTGGTTTCAATAAATACTGTTATTGTGCATATTGGACGGTCCGTACAGCATCAAGATCGTAACATGCAGTTTCGCGTCTTTACGCCAAGACCTCACAAGTGTCACGTGTTTGGCAGAATTAACTTATTAAAATGTTATAACTTACATTCGCTAATAAAACATCAAATTTCCACCCGGAACACAGACTCTGGCCTCCACTTCTGCCAACATTCACTAATAAAACATCAAATTCACATACGCCACACAACCTCTTGTCATCCAGTTCTGCCAACATTCACTAACAAAACATAAACGTTCTCACACAGCTTCTATCCTCCAGTTCTGCAAACATTCACTAATAAAACATCCTGACATGACACACACACACACACACACACACACACAAACACACCACACACACACTCACACACACACACACACACACATTCTTCCAGTTCTGCCAACATTCACTAATAAACCATCAAATTCTCACATGTCCTCAAATTCTGCCAACATTCCCCAAGCAATGTTTACATTTAAAACGTACTAATATGTAAGAACAACACAGGTAATGTACGTATATCTTAATATTGCGGCGCGTTCGAATCTTTGCTCTACTTAACGCATGTGGCAGTGCAGCAATTGTGCTTGAATAAATTTTGCAACGAAACGAGGAGGAGATTGCCACAAACGCAACAGCGTCCTCTATTCTGTCTTACGTAGCAGCAGTCAAGTATACAGCAATACGTATTAACTCTTATGCCTACATACATATTTTCCTGAACTATCCGTCACGTGAAACGCAACTCAATCTCGTCCTGTCGAAAGCAATAAGCATTAACTGTCATTATTACGTTGCATCTTAATTACCCGGCATGCAAATCGTTAGTTCTTGTGGCCATATTATGTTCGAACATCTAAGGCCTCCCCAGCTCTGATGTATGTTTCGTAATTATCTCGTAAACGGGACTATTTTCGAAGAAGAAAATGTATTTTTCATCAAACGCGTGTTTTTTTTTCCAAAGCTTTACCTGGAACTTCTCTCTATCCAAAAGGAATTCGACCAGACATTACCATAAACTCACCAATATGTAAAGTGCGTGTCAGCGGTGTCTAAGTTTAATTGCGAACGCGACTAAAATGAACACTAAAACTGTGTTAAAAAGTGTGGGGTGATGTAAAATTTGCGTCCATATTTGGAATCTGCACACCAGAAACTAGTTTAAAACTTTTATTTCCTTTAATTTTACCTTGACCTTGGTGACTTTGTGTATGCAAAACGCGTTGTTTAGTTCGACAAGGTCCAACCTAACCGACACCCGCCCATAAGAGACCCTGTGTTATTTCCTTTCGCTAAAAAGCTAAAAACCTTACAAGTGGTTATTAACACTCTGAAGCCTGAAATTTAACGAAATTACATTCATGAATGTTAAAATACGTGATCGACACGCTGCAGGCTGAACGGTCCGGGAATCGAACCCCGGAGGGGTTGGGGGCGAGATTTCCCCCACCCGTCCAGACCAGCCCTGGGGACCACACAGCCTCTTGTACGATTGGTATTGGGTTTCTTTCCCGGGCGTAAAGCGGCCAGGGCGTGGCGCTGACTACCCACCCCCATCTAGTGCCGAGGTTAAAAAAAGATTTCAGCTATACCTCTTCTCACCCCTCAGGGCCTTCATGGCAGGTTACAGGGTTAACTTTACGTTTTAAAACAAGTGGCAGTCTACATACACCAACAGCTGTGCTTTAAAGAATTAACAGTTTTAAACATTGTTATTTGCTCCAATAACGGAAAAAGTAATCCATGCCATGAAAGCACACACAAGACGCAGATGTACAGCTCCACTCATTCCTAACCTCGACACTAGATGAAGGTGAGTGGTCAATTTCACGCTCCTGCCGCTTCATCCCCTGAGAAGCACCCCGGTACCCATTTAATAGTAGTCTGGGTTGGCCTCAGAGCCGGTCCGGACGTTCTGGAATACAGAAAAATCCCTGCCTGAAGCCTGGCCACTATATCGACACCGCCACAGCCCCCTTTTTAAATTAATGTTAATTCACAATGTGATAAAGAACTGTGATGTGACAATTCTTTTCTGTAATACAGGAATGCGCGAGGAGCGTTTAGGAAATTTTTTCAGATACTTTCCTTTCCGATCCTCGGCATCTGTCCATCATGGAATGCAAAGATGCTCACATCTGTTCTGGCGAAAACAGGGTGGGCGGCCACACAACGAGGGGCACTGTGACAAGTGGCACGACAGCCTATACATTCCCACACTCCGAGGAGTTCCCGCACTCTCCGGCAACTTTTTTGCCCGCTGTCAAAATAATCTGCTGAATTTGGAACTGGCTGCCATGTGGCACAGAGACAATGGCACACTACAAGCCATATGCTAAATGGGTAGCGAAGAACAGACTGACCTTCAGGGGCCAACAGCGTCGCACTAAGATTTTGTTGCAACTGTGTATGTGTGTGTATGTGTATGTGTATGTGCCAAGGAAACTTCGATGTGAAAAGTTGGCATCACTGAAGAATATACAAACTTACGGCGGTATAGCCGCATGTTTCGTCAGTACATTGCAGAACATCATCTTAATCTTGGATTGTCGTTCTCACAACGCTGAATATTGAGATTACGGGCTTGTAGGGTTCGACGCCGTGTATTTTGGTAGACAGGTATCAAATCTTTTGACCCTGAAATGAAGGCACTACACTCCCTCGAAAGAGTGATACATATCTACCAAATTACAGTGTCACATCTCCACAAACCGCAATATGAATAGTAACTAATCAATTTAAAATGTGGTAGAGTTCAAATAACTGGCGACGACAGTAAGAAACCAAAATTGCATTTTCGAAAAAAGTAAGAGTAAAGCCAGGGAATGCTCGCTACTACAGTACAGTCATGTTTTACGCGGCAGTGACGCTCTACACATGGCGCGTATACTCAAAATAGTGCACAATCAAAACATCCCCCTCAGACCCTCATAGTCCCCTCCCTAAAACAAACAAAATGAATCGTAACTATATATACACGTATAGGGGGCGGGATGGCGTAGTCGGTTTAGCGACTCTCTACGGGCTGAACTTTACCTTTACCTTTACTTATGTGTATGTGTGTGTGTGTGTGTGTGTGTGTGTGTGTGTGTAGGTAGTTTAAATTATTTTTACGAAAAAGAAGTATAAAAAGAGTAACACAGCAATAATCGCGCTGTATGGTACATAAAAGAGATCAAAAAGAATTTTACAAGAACAAAATTTAAGGTCCGGTGACTTACTGTTTCGAGAAGTCTGTACTGCCGGCTGAACATGGTAAATGGTGACTGATTATCTTTCGTTCTAAAGCACTGCACATATCTTGCTATGTGCGCAAGTCCTCTTCGAATGTCCGACTAACTTTCCCCCCTATTATATCGCCGCCGACAACGTACAGACGAATGCACGTAAAAAATTGCGATTCCACTGTATGCTTCTCGGAGTCATCTTTTTCCCCGACACGTCTTTTTCCAGACATCAGACTAACGTCCAGGCGGATTTTTTTTTAAGGCGAGCTTGTCCGGGTTCTTGGGTCATCCATTCTGCCATGAAGAAAGGTAATAGTTCAGATTTATTAAGGCTGATAGGCGAAAAGCTGTCCTTCCTAGGATTCTAAATATGACCTGTAAGATTCGAATTCACCGTGAACCAACATATCTGGAAGTAGGAGATGCAATAGTAAAGTTTAAACATAAAAAAAGCACCAGGGGTAAATGGAATAACGTCAAAGATTTTAAAGAAAGTTGGTCCACCTGTTTGGAGGTGGATGCACGGTTTAATTAGGATTGTATGGAATAAAGAAGAAATACCCGTAGACTGGAAGATGGAAATTGTATGCTCAATATATAAAAAGAGATGATCGGAATAAATGTGACAACCACACAGTAATAACGTTTTTAATTTTTATATACAAAGTAGTAACGAGTAGTAGACTGACAGTAGATGCAGAAAAATAATTGACGATTACCAAAATGGATTCAGGACCAATAGGGGAACAATCGATAAAATACACATATTCAGTCAAGTAAAAAAAAGGCTTATATTATATTATAATATACAGATACACTGTTCATAGATTTTAAGCAAGCATTTTGATAGTATTTGTAGAAATAAAATGGCAAAACTATTACAACTATAAGGAATAACCAGTAAACTTATAAGATTACCAAGGAAGGCACCTCAAGACTCTCAAGCAAAAGTAGTTACTGATATCAACATGACAGAAAGTTTAATGTTAATGAGGAGTAAGACAAAGTAATGCATTGTCAGTCACTTTGTTTAACTTAGCACTGGATTATATTATAAAGAAATCAGATGTCAGAGGAAATATATCAACTGCAATGGTACAGATCAAGCATATGTGGATGATATGGTAATAATATCTACGAATCTCAAAGCCTTGGAAGAAGCCTCACAGGAATCAGATAATACAGCACAAGAAATAGGATTGATAAACCATCAAGAAAAAACCAAATATATGAGAGAAATTACGAAGACACACATTCACTGTAAGAAGATAGGAATAGGAAGGTATAGGTTTCAAAGAGTTTCTAGTTTTCCTTATTTAGGTTCAATAATAAATGAAGATAATAGCATATCAGAAGAAATAACGCACAGACTTAAGAAAGGAAATAGAACCTATTATGCACATAAAGGATTAATGACCTCTAAATTAATTAAAAGATATACTAAAGGGAAGATCTCCATAACACTGATATGGCCGGCAACGACCTACGCATGTGTAACCTGGACACTGTCTGTACGGGACATAAATGGATTATTAGTTTTGAAAGGCAAATTTTAAGGAAGATATTTGGACCAATCCACTATAAGAAAGGATGGAGAATAAGAAGTACGTAAAAACGAACTGCAGAAGTTGATAACAGGGGCATATATTGTTAAATATATAAAAGCACAAAGAATAAAATGGTGGGGACATCTTAAAGGAATGGAACATATAAAACTGGGAAAGAAGATCACTGATTGGAACCCCATAGGAATAAGAACCAAAGGACGACCAAAGAACAGATGGAGAGATGAAGTAATATATTATTTCGAGAAGTCTGAACCGAGAAACTGGATCCATCTCCTTAAAGATACAAAAGCCTGGAATGAACTGGTACAGTAAACCAAAACCCATGTAGGGTTGTAGTGTCAAACAACAACAACAATAATAATAATAATAATTCGCATGCAAAGTGTGCTCCAGGACTAAATGTAACTAATTCTTGCCATTTTACTCTTTAGTCAACGCTCTCTAGTGTTCAACAATTCTTCTTCGTCTGCCAATGCCATTCATCCATTTCAACATGGCTGTTACTGTTAAGGACAGTGCTCAATTCAGGAGTTGAATGGTTGAGAACAGAATAATAAAGAGCGGAACGCGGCGGGAGAAATTCACAAAGACAACGACAACTGCAAAAGATCATTTAACAAAAAGAAATGCAAGGCCACTTTATTCCATTTTTTGTTAAGATGTGAATAAAAAAACACGTTCTTACTGGAAACACCATGAAGCCAAGAATGTGAATTTCGAGTTCGATCTGAAAATGGCAATGTCGTAAAAAGAAGATGTGTTACTCAATAGGGAAACTAAATCTTAACAATTAGATGCTGGTTCACTGTTGTCGCTTATCGGGCTACTCGGTGGAGGGTGAAAGAAGTTTTCCACAATAATCCATCATTAACGACCGGCAAGTCCTTTGTCGCCTAAGTGGAATATCCTATTTGCATATTCCTTTGTCCATCACGTTCCTTATCTGCCGTTGTTGACCCTGCTTTTGGTACAAAAAAGGTATATCAGCTAAATCAACTGTTGCTTTGTCTCGGGCCTTTCCACTTCATAGCGCGTATTTTAAGAACATACACAGCTACTGGAAAACGTCTTTTTGAACCAAAGAACGATGCAACACTGATGTTATTTATGTGTGTGTATTGTGTCTTCCTCATTCGGTGGTAGTTTTAATGTGATTACGAATACGGTAATTCTGTGTTCGAAACTGCGCTATCTATGGAAGAAGGAAATTAATTCTGTTTTAACAGAGTATGTTGCAAACGAGACAGACGTACGACAAGGATAAAGGGAAGAAAGAGAAAAGTGAGGGATGAATTTCAACGGGTTTTTTCTACTTTTAATATCCAAACGCATTTCAAAGAAACAGGGTTGAAAGTGTGTACTGGACACATCCAGATCAGATTGGGTACAATGACGAGCTGTTGTGGTAACCAAAAGGAATCGCCTGGTTTCATACGAGGCATTCGACTACTTGAGCGACTACCAGCTTCTCAAGACAGAAAGTACCAGAGAATTAGTTTTCCACTTCCTGAGAGTGGGGTCCGAACTGCCTAGCTTCGGTCAAGGAAACAGTCTGTGAAACGCTGCATTGCGTTCAGCAACGGAACAGGAAACATGGGATCACTTTAATTATCAACCAACAAATGCACTTAAATAAAATTTCACATTAAAACACTTAAAATCACTCCGGCATGTTTCGATCCTAAGATCATCCTCAGGGAGCTACGTTGTTCCTTGCTAAAATCATTTTAAAAACATTCACACAATAATTCCATTACTAATACAGGGTGTTGTGCCAGCATATCTGTAATATAAATTATACGTATTAAGTAACTGTCAAAACAGTTTAGTAAGAGTGTAAAAATAACGTATATTAATAATGAAGATTTTTATATATGCAAATAATTAGGCTGTTTGGATTGAAAGTTTATGTTACTTATTTGTTCGTCAATATATTCTTGTATGTGCTGCCACAAACCATTATATTGATGTGCACTTTCCAGATGTCGGTAGTATAGTCGTTGGTTGAGGTGTTGCTTCTTGCGATACAGGAATTTGATTTCTTGGTTGATTCTGAACTTGATGGCATTATTTGTAGTCTTCTTATGTTGCGGTTTCTGTCCGTTAATCTTGATGTTGATGTAATTAGGTTTTAGTT